>Ga0209810_1000296_pt1 | contig 128820 bp, 118 predicted proteins | sample Coa_R1_7_FD_187159 | JGI IMG/M metagenome (GOLD analysis project Ga0209810, IMG submission 187159) | Surface soil microbial communities from Centralia Pennsylvania, which are recovering from an underground coalmine fire - Coalmine... | ecosystem: Environmental > Terrestrial > Soil >...
CCGGCGCCGGCCACCAGCGACGTGAGCACGGTGGAGGCGCTGCGGCTGGTGGAGCGGCTGCACCAGCAGGTGGCGGAGCTGGCGGAGCGGGTGGGCTACCTGCAGGCGCGACTCCAGCAGGCGGAAGAACTGTTGCACACCCGGCAGCTCCCGCCCCCGACTGACTCCTCGCCTCCCCGAGCCCCCGGGCCGACCGATCTCGTCTAGCGGCAGCGGGAGGCGAGGAGTTGGTGCCGCCCGGCGAGAACGGGCACGCGGTGTGCTTCGACGGCGCGGGAGTGACGACCGTGAACGAGCCCGAAACGCAGGAACCCTGGCAGACACGACGGCGGAAGTTCCTGGGGTACACGCTGGCCATCGAGCGCCAGCGAATGCGCCTGGTTGCGCTCCGCGCCCGCTACGAGCAGTGCCGGGCCACCTACGAGCAGCTCCGGGCCGAACGCCTCCGCCGCTCCTGGCGCGCGCTCAGGTCCATGGGGCGCGGAGCGTTCGGCCGGCTCGGAGACCGGTGAGGCGGCCGCTGTCCAGCGCGAGTTGTCCGTTCACCACCACGAACTCGACGCCGGCGGGCGCCAGCGTCGGCTGCTCGTAGGTGGCGCGGTCGATCACCCGGGCTGGGTCGAACACCGCCAGGTCCGCGACCAGGCCTGGCTGTACCCGGCCGCGGTCGCGCAGCCCGAGAATCTCGGCGGGCAGGCCGGTCATCTTCCGAATCGCCTCCGCCAAAGGGAAGAGCCCTTCGTCGCGGGCGTAATGGCCGAGCACCCGAACGAACGTGCCGTAGGCGCGTGGATGCACCCGCGCGCTGTCGCTGAAGACACCGAGCAGGTCCGAGCCGATCGCGGTGTGCGGCCAGGAGAGCGCGCGCCGGACGTCGTCCTCGTGCATCAGGAAGATGATCATCACGGTGCCGGCCTGCTCGTCGGCCAGCAGGTCGAACAGGAAGTCGTACGGGTCCTGGTCCGCCGCCCGGGCGGCGCTAGCCAGGGTTTTCCCTTCCCAGCGGCGGTTCCGCTCGTGGACCGTCGCGGTCAGCAGCACCCGGTCGAACTCGACCTGGCGGTGGATCGTCGCGGGATCGCCGCGCTCCATCGCCGCGCGCAACTGCTGCCGCTGGTCTGGCGAGCGCAGCCGGCCGAGGAGTGCCTCGATCCCGCCGTCGTACGCCCAGGTGGGTAGAAGCTGGCTCAAGTAGGTCGAGCCGGCGGTGTAGGGATAGGCGTCGGCGTGGAGCCGCACGCCCCGCGCCCGCGCCGCTTCGAGCTGGGCGAGCGCCGCCGGCATGCTGCCCCAGGCCGGGCGTCCGGAGGCCTTCAGGTGCGAGACCTGCACCCGGATGCCGGCCTGCTCCCCGATAGTCGCGGCTTCGCGGAGCGCTTCCAGCAGGGTCTCGCCCTCGCCCCGGATGTGGCTGAAATAGAGCGCGTCGCGCTCTGCCAGCACCCTGCCCAGCGCCACCAGCTCGTCGGTCCCGGCGAAGGCGCTGGGTGGATACACTAGCCCGCTGGACATCCCCCAGGCGCCCTCCGCCAGCGCCTGGCGCAGCAGCCCGGCCATACGCTCGAGCTCGTCCGCTCGGGCCGGGCGGTTGTCCAGGCCCAGCACCGCCAGCCGCAGCGCGCTGTGCCCCACCAGCGCCACAATATTGTTGGCCGGCTGGCGCTGGTCCAGCGTGTCCAGGTAGTCGCCGAACGACCGCCACGACCAGTCCAGGTAGGGGCCGAGCCCATGGACGAAGCGGCGCAGCTCCTCGGCGCGCTCCTCCACCACCGGCGCGGCCGAGAAGCCGCAGTTGCCCACCACTTCCGTTGTCACGCCCTGCTGGACGGAGTTCCGCGCCTGCGGGAACGCGGGCAGCGTGAGGTCGGCGTGCGAGTGCATGTCGATGAAGCCGGGCGCGAGCGCCAGACCGTCCGCGTCGATCCGCCGCGCTGCCGGCTCGCGCCCGTCCGCTCCGACCAGCGCGATCCGCTCGCCCTGGACGCCCACGTCGGCGACGAACGGCTCGCCGCCACTGCCGTCGAACACCTGCACCCGGCGGAACAGCAGATCGAGCACCTAACTCCCTCCCTGCAGTCTGCGCCCGGTGGGCGCGTACCCCGGCCAGCGCCCGCGCCACGAGAGACGCTCGGACGGAGCGCCTCCGCCCCTCAGCTCTGGGAAAGCAGAGCGAGCGCCGACCCCATCAGGCTCGCGCTGGCCACTAGGCAGCGACCGGAACATCAGCGGGCAGTGCCCGCAGCCGCTCCTCGATCCGCGCCGCCTCTTCCGATGTGATCGGCCGCAGCGGCCGCGTCAGGTGGCTGGTCGCGATAATCCCGCGCGCCACCAGCACCGTCTTCAGCATCCCGATCACCGCGGCGTTCTGCGAGCCGGTGGAGACCGCCGAGGAGAGGTTGTCGTAGCGAATGATCAGGTCCTGGAGCTGGCCGGCACGGGTGAAGTCGCCGCGCGTCGCCGCCTGGTACATGTCCACGCACAGGTGGGGGACGATGTTCGAGACGGAGGGGATCGCCCCGTGGCCACCGACGACCAGACCGGCGTCGATCAAGGTTCGGGTTCCCAGGAAGCCGCGGAAGTCGATCCCGCGCTCCCGCGTCGCCGTCATCAGTGCCCGGAACCACTGCAGGTCGTTCTGGCTGTCCTTGATTCCGTGGACCACCCCCTCCTGAGCGAGCGTGACCACGGTGGGTACGTCCAGCTTGAGCTTCACCATCTGCGGGAAGTTGTAGATGAACAGGGGCAGGTCCACCGCATCACGAATGGCGCGGTAGTGCGCCAACATCTCGTCCTGCGTATGGTTGTAGTAGTAGGTCGGGGTCGCGGCGATAGCATCCACCCCCAGCCGCTGTGCCACCCGGCCGTGCTCAATGGCCAGCTTCGTCCCGCCATCGCCGACATTGGCGATCACTGGCACGCGGCCGCGCACGGCATCCACCGTCGCCTCGATCGCCGCCGCCCGCTGCTTCGCGTCGAGGGCGGGGAACTCGCCGGTGGTGCCCATCGTCCAGATGCCGTGCACCCCGCTGTCCACTAGGTATTCCACCAGGCGTCGGGTAGACCCGGCGTCGACGCGCTCCTCAGCGTCCAGCGGGGTGATCGTCGGGGTAAAGATGCCGTAATACCGGCTGAGATTCATCGCGCCCTCCACTAGGTCAGGGCGATTATACCCGCCGCGCCCCCTGGTCCAGGGGGCCCGCCGCCCGCTGTGTGGGCGCCCAGGAGGAGCGGCTGCGGGAGGCCGTGGACAGCAGACGGCCCCTGCCTCCAGGCAGGGGCCGTGGAACCGTGGCGGAGGAGGAGGGATTCGAACCCTCGGTCCAGGAAAACCCCGGACAACCGCTTAGCAGGCGGCCGCACTAGACCACTATGCGACTCCTCCCGATTCGGTTGGAAACGCGGCGGAGGGGGAGGGATTCGAACCCCCGGGCCTTGCGGCCAACGGTTTTCAAGACCGCCTCAATAAACCACTCTGACACCCCTCCGTCAGAGCCATCGCAGTATACCACGCGGCTCCTGCACACTCCTAGCCCCCGTCCGAGTCTGGGCTGCTGCTGCCCGGCTGTCCGTCGCTCGCCGGCGGGGCAGCACGCTCCGGGCCGGCTGGCTGCTGCGGACGGCGCTCCAGTAGGTCCGGCCGGCGAGTGCGCGTTCGCTCCAGCGCCTGCGCCCGCCGCCAGGCGGCGATCCGGGCGTGATCGCCGGAAAGCAGGATCTCCGGTACAGTCAGGCCACGGAACTCACGCGGGCGGGTGTAGTGGGGCCAGTCCAGCAGCCCCTCCTCGCCATGCGACTCCTGCTCGGCCGATTCTTCTGCTCCTAGCGCCCCTGGCAGCAGCCGAACCACGGCGTCGACGACCACCATGGCCGGCAGCTCACCGCCGGTGAGCACGTAGTCACCGATGGACAGCTCCTCGTCTACCAGGGTAAGCACCCGCTCGTCCACTCCTTCGTACCGACCGCAGACGAGCACGAGGTGCGGGAGCTGTGCCAGCCGGCGGGCGACCGGCTGGCGGAAGAGCTGGCCCTGGGGGGTCATGAGGATCACCCGCGAGTCCGGTCGCCGTACAGACTCGATCGCCGCCGCCAGCGGCTCCGGGCGCATGACCATGCCCGGGCCGCCACCGAACGGGGTGTCGTCCACCACCTTGTGGCGGCCCAGGCCGAACTCGCGCAGGTTGACGAGCCGGATGACGACCAGCCCGCGCTGCCGGGCCCGGGCGATGATGCTTTCATCGAACGGGCCGGCGAACATGCCGGGAAACAGAGTGATGATGTCGATGTCCACGGCGCGCCCGGAAGCCTCTCTCGGATCAGAGGATAGCAGGCGCGCGCCATCCGCCTGGCCGGGGGAGATCAGCGCAGGTCCTGGTCGCCCAGGCCGAAGTAGTGGCCGAGCTCGTGCAGCAGCGTCGCCCGCACCTCCTCCCGCACCTGCGCCTCGCTGCGGCAGCGGGCCAGGATCGGCTCGCGAAACAGAGTGATGCGGTCTGGGGGAACGAGCGTGTAGCCGCTGCCTCGAGCGTGTAGCGGGATGCCCTGGTACAGCCCTAGCAGCGTCTGCTCCGGTCCCAGCCCCATCTGCCGCAGCAGCGCTGCCGATGGGCGCTCCTCCACGACGATCGCGACGTTGTCTACCCGGTCGCGGAATGGGGGCGGGAGCTCGGCCAGCACCTGCGCCACCAGCGAGGCGAAGCGGTCCGCCTCAAGATGCGGCCGGCGCCGGAGCGCCCGGTAGGTAGAGAGGCGCTCGCGTCGAGTAGTCATCGTGGGTGAGGGAGCACCGCCAGCACCATGCTCAGCACCACCAGCAGCGCGAGCAGGTAGAAAATGATCTGTGCTCGGCTCACCGCGGTCCACTGCCCCGACCCGGAAGTATCGCAAGCGTCGGGCGCCGCCGGCCAATCGCTCCGGGCGTCCATCAGGCGGCCGGCGAGACTGGCGGCTCGTTCACGCCGGTCCGGATCCGCACCTTGGCGATGCGCCGGCCGTGGGTCGACAGCACCGAGACGATGCAGCCGTCGACGCGGACCTCGTCGCCGGGAACGGGGACCTTGCCGAGGCGGTCGTACACCAGCCCGCCGAGGGTGTCGAACTCGTCGTCGGCCAGGTGCAGCTCCATGATGTCGTTGACGTCGTGGATGCTGGCGCGGGCGTCGAAGATCGCCTCATGCTCGTTGATCCGCTCGTACAGCGCTTCCTCGGTGTCGTACTCGTCCTGGATCTCGCCGACGATCTCCTCGACCAGGTCCTCCAGGGTGATGATGCCGGCGGTGCCACCGTATTCATCCACCACGATGGCCATCTGGACGTGCCGCTCCTGCATCTCGTCGAGCAGCTCGTCGATTTTCTTGGTCTCGGGCACGTAGTAGGCCGGGCGGACCAGCGGCCGCACCGGCGCGTCCATCCGCCCGGCCCGCAGCTCGGCGAGGAGGTCTTTGACGACGAGGATCCCGACGATGTTGTCTAGGTTCTCCTGGTACACTGGCAGCCGCGAAAAGCCGCTGTCGATCGCCAGGTCTGTCGCCTCGCGCACGGTGCTTTCCAGGGGGAGCGCGGTCACGTCGATGCGCGGGACCATCACTTCGCGCACCGGCCGGTCGCTCATCTCGAAGATGCCCTGGATCATCTCGCGCTCATCTTTCTCGAACACCCCGTTCTCTTCCTGCACCAGCAGCCGTAGCTCGTCTTCGGCCGCGGCCGGCGCCCCGGCAGCAGCGGGGAGTCCTACTGCGCGCAGCAGCCAGCGCTCCACCGCTAGCAAGGGCGCCAGCACGGGCCAGAGCGCGCGCACCAGCGCATGCAGCGGCCCGCCCAGGCGCAGCGCCCAGGCCTCCGGGTAGTGCATCGCCAGCGTCCGCGTGGCGACCTGGATCATCAGCGCCAGGACGAACAGCAGGACAGCAACCACCGCCGCCAGCGCCGGGCCGCTGCTCCACAGCTCCTGGACCAGGCTGGCGGCGGCGAGCGTCGCGACAACCATACTGATTGTCCCGGCGAGCGCCACGCCGGAGACGAGCAGATTGGGCTCTTCCAGAATCCGGAGCACGGCCTGCGAGCGGGACTCGCCCTGATCGACCAGTTGGCGGAGCCGGGCCCGGTTGATGTGGTGGAGGGCCGCCTGGGACGCGACCGAGAAGCCGGAGCCCAGCGCCCCGATGAGGTACAACAGCGCGAGGAAAAGAAGCTGATTACTCACTACGGAGCTCACGTGCCACGCCGGCCTCGCTGGACTCTTCCGCTGAGGACTGGCGCGGCGATCGCCCGGGCACTGGCCGGGCGGGTACACCGACGACGAGCTGGCCGTCTTTCACGTCGTGGGTCACGACAGAGCCTGCGCCCGTCCGGGCGTGGGCCCCGAGCTGCACCGGTGCGACCAGCATCGTGTCGCTGCCGATAAAGACGTCGTCGCCGACGATTGTTCGATGCTTGCTCACCCCATCAAAGTTGCAGGTCACGGTTCCCGCGCCCACGTTCACCCGCCGCCCCAGCTCGGCATCGCCGATGTAGGAGAAGTGGCCGGCATGGGTCGCCTCGCCAACCCGGCTGTTCTTCACTTCGACAAAGTTCCCCAGCCGTACTCCGCTCTCCAGGAGCGTGCCCGGGCGGAGGTGGCAGAACGGGCCGATCTGGACGTCGTCACGGACAACCGCCTGCTCCAGCACCGACCAGCTAATCCGGCAGTCGTCTCCTACCTGGGTGTCGACCAGCTCTGTGCTCGGGCCGATGACGCAGCCGCTACCCACCTGCGTCGTCCCCCGCAGGTGGGTGTTGGGGAGCAGCACCGTATCCGGGCCGACCGCGACCCCCGGCTCCACGAACACGCTCGCCGGCTGTGGCATCGACACGCCCACCTCCAGCAGGAGTCGGCGGCGAACGCGGCTGTAGATCACCTCGTGTGCCTGCGCCAACTGCAGCCGATCGTTGATCCCGATCGCCTCGGTCGGGTCGTCGGCCGCCACCGCTCGTGCTGGCGTCCCCTCATCGGTCGCGCGCTTGACCAGGTCGGTGAGGTAGTACTCGCCGTTCGGATGGGGCGCCAGGAGCGGCAGCCGCTCGGAGAGCCAGGCGGCGTCGAACGCCAGGACCCCGCCAACCACTTCGTCCAGGCTCCGCTGCTCCGGCTTCAGCTCCGCCTCTTCGATCAACTGGCGTACCCACCCCGCGGCGTCGCGGATTACTCGGCCGTAGCCGCGCGGCTCGGCCAGACGCGCGGTCAGCAGCGTCACCGGCGCCTCCGCCAGGGCGGCGAGCACCGACCGGAGTGTCTCAGCCCGTACCAACGCGGTGTCGCCGTAGACGACGAGCACCTGGTCCACCGAGGCCGGCAGCGCTGCCAGCCCGCATCGCGCCGCGTGCCCGGTGCCAAGCGGCTCGTTCTGGAGGGCAACAGTGACCCCGGACGGAATGACAGCACGTACCTGGTCGGAGGCGTGGCCAAGCACGACGACCGTGGCGTGCGGCGACAGGCCAGCGGTGGCGGCCAGCACGTGGCAGAGCAAGGGCTGGCCGGCAAGGGGCTGCAGGACCTTGGGAGTGCGGGAGCGCATTCGGGAGCCCTGCCCGGCGGCGAGGACAATGACGCCGCTGTGACGACTAGGAGGCTCCGTGGCGTTTGTTTGTGTCATGCGAATTGAGTGCAGGGCTGCCCGCCGCGTTCCCACCTGGCTGGCGAGCCAGGATTCGAACCTGGGATAGAGGATCCAAAGTCCCCTGTGTTACCGCTACACCACTCGCCAACAGAATGACGCCCGCCGTCGATACTACTCAAGCCCGAAAACGGCTGTCAACCTTCCGCCCCTATTGGTAACAGGGCGGCCAGTGCCTGTCACCGGGCCGTCGTCGAGCTAGCGAGTGGCGTTCGCCACCAGCCGCACGTTTTCGGCGCGCATCCCCCGGCCACGCGGATCGCGAACCCGATCGAATTGTACCCGCTGCCCCTCTTGCAGCGTGTCGAATCGACCATCAGCCACCGCGGTGGCGTGGAAAAAGATCTCCTCACCCTCTGGCTCGGTTCGGATGAAGCCAAAGCCACGGTCCCGAATAAGCCGGACAATTACACCTTCAGCCATTGTCGTCTCCACTTTGACGCCGGTGCGTGTACCTCGCCGGCGCACACCGGGCCGCGGCTCCTGCCGGGCCGAGAGGAGTCACGCAAGGATTGTACCGTGCTCGGCGACTTCTACGCGCGCGGCTGCCCCAACCAGGCGCACCGGGCACACCGACGGGGCGAGCGCCCGGGCGGCGCAGGCGAGCGCCGCGGCCTCGGCCTCGCTGGTGCACAGGGCGAATAGGCTCGGGCCCGCGCCTGACAGGTGAAACCGGACGCCGGTCCTCACGCGGAGCCCATCCTGCAACGCCGCCAGGCCCGGATAGAGCGCGCGTGCCAGCGGCTCGAAGACGTTGCCCAGCGCCTCGTCGGGTGGGAAGCTGCCCTGGCGCAGTGCGGTGGCCAGGGCTTGGGCGCGCGCCCCAGTGCTGTACTGCGCGGGATCGAGCTGGGCAAAGAGGCGCTCGGTCTTGCGGGCGAGGCCCGCTGCCAGTGGCACAAGCACCGCCCAGCCGCGCTGCACTGCCGGCAGCGGGGTGATGCGGTCGCCATGCCCCTGCACCAGCGCCGCGCCGGGACAGAGGAACAGCGGGACGTCGGAGCCAAGCTGAGGCGCCAGGCGGCTGATCGCCGCCTCGGCCTCGACGTTCCACAGCCGCGCGAGCCCGCGCAGGGTGGCGGCCGCGTCGCTGCTGCCCCCACCCAGGCCAGAGGCCACCGGGATGCGCTTGACACAGGCGATCCGCGCGCCCAGGGACAGGCCCAGCGCCTGGCGCAAGGCCAGCGCCGCCCGGCGGATGAGATCCTGCTCGGGTGCTACCTCGGCGCCAACAAGCCGCACCTGAACGTCGTCGGCCGGTTCGAGCTCCAGCTCGTCACAGAGGCCGACCGTATGGACCACGCTGGCCAGCTCATGGAAGCCGTCCGCCCGCCGGCCGAGCACCTCCAGCACCAGGTTGATCTTCGCCGGAGCCAGGATGCGGACGCTCATGACGCGGGGCGTCGGGCGAGGTAAGCAGCGTACAGGAAGCGCCAGTCGTCGAGCGTGAGCTCCTGCGGGCGGCGGGTGGGCGGGATCGCCGTTGCCGCCAGAAGGGCATCGACCCGGGCCGGCGGCTCGTTCAGGCCCTGGGCGAGCGAGTTGCGCAACTGCTTGCGGGGCTGGGCGAAGCCAGCCCGGACGAAGGCCAGGAAGGCGCGCACGTCGCCGCCCGGCACCGCTGCTGCCGGGCGGGTGTCCAGGCGCACCAGGGTGGACAGCACCCGTGGGCGGGGAGAGAAGGCGCCCGGGGGAACGTGGCGGACGAGCCGCGCGGTCGCCAGGAGCTGGGTCTGCACCGAAAGAAAGCTGAACGAGCCCGGGCGCGCCAGCAGCTTCTCCGCGACCTCTCGCTGGAGCATCAGCACCATGCGGACGGGTGGGGGCACGTCCACCAGGAAGCGAGTGAGGACGGGTGAGGTGATCTGATACGGCAGGTTCGACACCAGCAGGTAGCGCTCCAGGTTGTAGGCAGCGGGGTCGAACTGAAGGATGTCTCCCTGGACCACCTCCAGGTTCTCGGCCGGGACGATCCGGGGTAGCGCCGTGGCCAGCGCAGGGTCGAGCTCGACCGCAATGACCCGGCCGGCGCGCTTGACCAGCTCTCGGGTGAGCAGCCCCAGGCCCGGGCCCGGCTCGACGACGGTGTCGGCCGGAGTGAGCTCCGCCGCGGCGGCCGCGGCGCGGGCAATGGCGGGATCGACGAGGAACGACTGTGACAGCCCCTTGCGGGCGCGTAGCCCGAGGGCCCGCAGGAGCGCGACGGGATGGCTGGGATCGAGTGTCGCCGGCGCACTCTCAGGAGCGCGCTCGGCACGCGGGGGAGAGATCGCGTGGCCGTGCACCTTCCGTCGACCTAGGCGTTCCTCGCGGCCCTGCGCCAGCCTGCTCCGGCCCGGCTCCCCTGCGGCACCCGGTGGAGACTGCTTACCGTTGCTTCCTTCCAGACCTGGCGGGGTTCGCAGACCACCGCCGCGCAGGACCAGACCATCGACGCCACTTAACGCAGACCTGACCAAACAGCGCCTGGCCTCGGGAAGGATTTCAACCCCGCTATAGCGGGTTGCGGGTTCAGGGCACCGCTAGCTCCCCGTCTAGCACAGCCACGCGCCCTCAGTATACGGCAGGCGTGCCCGGCGGGGCGACAAACGGCCGATGGGCAGAGCGGCGGACATTCCGGCCACTGGGCCTGGTATACTGACAACGGTCCGAGGGGGAGTATCCCGTAGACGGCGTCGTCGTCAGCACGGCCGTGAGGCCCGGCGGCGCCACCGCTCCCGGTCAGGAGAGACCTTCGGCAAGATCGCCCAACGGGCATTGAGCCGGAGTTTTTTCATGGCTGTGGAGTGGTGGGTGTGGGCCGCGTTCGTTGGCGGTCTCCTGGTTGTCCTGGCGCTGGACCTGTTGGTGTTCCACGCGGAGGCGCACGCGGTGTCGCTGCGCGAAGCCGCGGCCTGGAGCGTCCTCTGGGTGGTGCTCGGACTGCTGTTCGGCGGGCTCGTCTGGCTCTGGCAGGGGACCGACGCCGCGGGCGCGTACCTGGCCGGCTACCTGATCGAGAAGAGCCTGTCGGTTGACAATATCTTCGTCTTCGCGCTGATCTTCCAGGCCTTTGCCGTCCCGGCCGCGCTCCAGCACCGGGCCCTGTTCTGGGGTGTGCTGGGAGCGATCGTCTTCCGGGCGATCTTCATCCTGGTCGGAGCCGCGCTGCTGGAGCGGTTCCACTGGGTCATCTATCTGTTCGGCGCCTTCCTGGTCATCACCGGTATCAGGATGGCGCTCGAGCGGGGCGGCGAGGTTGATCCGGCGCACAACCCGGCTTTGGGGCTGCTGCGCCGGGTGCTGCCGGTCAGCACGAAATACCACGGCGCCCGGCTGCTGGTGGCCGAGGCCGGCCGGCGCGTGGCCACGCCGCTGCTCGCGGTGCTGGTGGTGATCGGGACAACGGACATCGTGTTCGCGGTCGATTCCATCCCCGCCGTCTTCGCGGTGACGAGCGACCCGTTCCTCGTCTTCACCTCCAACGCCTTCGCTATCCTGGGGCTGCAGGCGATGTACTTCCTGCTGGCCGGGCTCATGAACCGTTTCGTCTATCTGAAGGTTGGGCTCGGGGCCATCCTGGTGCTGGCCGGGGCGAAGATGCTCACCGCGGACCTGGTCAGCGTCCCGGTCTGGCTTTCGCTGGGACTGATCGGACTGATCCTGGCGGTGACCGCGGCGGTGTCGCTGCTGGCGACCAGCGGAGCGCGGTCCGCGCGCCGGGTTTGACAGCCGGCCGGCGGCCCCGATAGAGTGCCCCTGGACCTCATGCCACGCCCCCATCTGCTCAAGCGCCTCCTCGCGCTGCTGATGCTGTGCGCGCTTCTGGTGAGCGCCGCACCTGCCACCTCAGCCAGCCCGGCTCCTGACCTCCCGCTGCCCTGGAAGCTGGCGCTCGCCTATGGCTCTTCCGCTGCTCCCGACGAGACCTGGCTGCTGCTGGCCAACCCGGGACGCGCCCCGGCGACGGCCCGGCTGACGTTCTATCCGGATGGCGGAGCGCCCGTCGTCACCCCGCTGGCGCTGGCGCCCGGGACGCGGCGCGGCGTATACGCCAACCCGCTCGTCCCCCGAGCGGCATTCGCAGTGCTGGTCGAAGCCGACCAGCCGCTCGTGGTCGAGCGCTCGATCTTCCACAACGCTACCGCCTCGTCCGCCGCGGCCACCGCGCCGGCGCAGACCTGGTGGTTTGCCCGCCTGCAGAGCGCGGTGGGGACAGGCCGCCTGGTGGTGTTCAACCCGGGCGACAGCGTGGCGACGCTCTCGGTGGCGTACACCCTGGCGGATGGAACGCAGGCGAAGCAGTCGGCCACGGTCGCTCCGCGCGCCCGGGTGAGCCTCGATCCAGCCGGGGCGGGCAGTGGCACGGCCACCAGCGCCCGGGTGGATGCAACGCAGCCGGTGGTAGTGGAGCGGGTCAGCGCAACCAGCGAGGCTGGGAGCGACGCCCTGCCCGGAGCGACCAAGGCGTCCAAGCTCTGGTACGCCCCGGCGGCCGCGGTGGGTGCCGGCCCGGCCCATCTCACCGTCCTGAACCCCGCCAGCGACCCGGTTCACCTGACGGTTGACCTTCTGGCCTCCTGGGGGCCGGTGCAGCGGCTGGATCTGACGGCGAAGCCGGGCGCGCCGCTGGATGTCCCATTGCCCGCGCAGCCCGGCGACTACGCTGTCCAGCTCCAGGCGAGCGCCGGCGTGGTCGTGGAGCAGAGCCGGCAGCAGGACGACGGAACCGAGATCGTGCACCCGGCCGCGCCAGACCTTGGCTGGACCTGGCTGTTTGCCGAGGGCGTGGCGGGAGGAGCGCAGCCGGCGCTGCTCCGGGTGGAGAATCCCAACGCCAGCGTGGCGCACCTCCAGATCCGGCCGCTCGACGAGCATGGAGATGCCCCGAGCTTCCCGGCCACCATCGCGGCGCACGCCATCGCGACGCTGCCGCTCGCCGACGGCGGCTCGGATCGGCCCAGCGGGGCTGCGATTGTCAGCGACGTGCCGGTGGCGGTCGAGCGCATCCAGCCGATCACGCGGGGGGGGCAGGCCAGCGCCACCTCCGCGCTGGGGACCTCGCCGGACGCGATCCACTTCCAGGGGCGCGACGTGCTGGGCGGCAAGTTCCTGCTGCTCAATATGCCGGCAATGCTGTTCCACGACGATGTGAACGACATCCGAGAGGACATTCGCTACGCGCAGTGGATGAACGCAGGCGTGATCCGCGTCTTCCCCACCGATCCGATTACGTACAAGCCCTGGGACGGCAAGCAGGTGGGTGCCCGGATCGTCCAGATCGCCCCGGACCTGCGGGCAGCCGGCCTGCGCCTCATCGTCGCGCTGGTGAGCAACTACCAGCCGGTCCCGGCAGAGCCCCAGGGCAACTTCGGTCTGGTGGACGGCTTCTACCAGCTCCTGATGCCCTTCTACACCCAGGACTGGCGCGGGGCGTACCTCGGCTTTGCCACGGATCTGATGCGCACCGTGCGTGACAGTGGGGCGACGGACGTCATCGCCGCCTGGGAGGTGGGTAACGAGCTGCACACCCCCACGAACCCGCCGCTGATCCTCGACTTTCTGCGCCAGATGAGCGCGGAGATGCGGGCGATCGATCCGCTCACCCCGATGCTCCCCGGGACCATGGGCGCGAACCACCTGGACCCCTGGCAGGAGGTGTCACCGGTGGCGCGCGCGCTCTACTGCGAGCTGCCGTTCGACGCCTACACCCTGCACACCTATGACTGGGTTGGGCCAGGGCGCGGGGGGGATATGCCGATCGACTGGGATCTGCAGAACATCGTCAACAGCGATTGCCCCAGCGGCCGGCGGCTGCCGGTGCTGGTCGAAGAGCTCGGCACCACCCGTTCGGTCTCCGGGCTGTATGCCGCCGGCGACGAGCAGGCCCGGCTGAACCAGGAGCTCCACCAGCTTCGTTTCGTCCTCAGCTTTCCGATCGTCGCCGGTGTCGGCGCCTGGTCGGCCGAGAGCCCGCTGACGCGCAGCGCCATCTATTACGACAACGGGCGCGGCCTGACCTCCTACGGCCCGCGGGGCGATGGCAGTGGCTCCTGTTATCCCAATACCCCTTCCAGCGCCCCCCGCTGCCAGCTCGAGATGGTGCTGCGCGCCCTGCCGCATGTGCCGTAGGTCGGCGCGGCGGCGCTTACCGCGACGGCTCCCGCCAGGGCGTTGGCTGCAGGGCGCGAACCGCCTGGACCAGTGCGTCGGGCGGCCCGAAGCCACCGGATTTCGTCACCAGCGGAAGCCCGGGCCGCAGGCCGCCGAGCAGCCGCGCCTGCGGCATGCCGACCAGCACCTCGTCGCCCAGCTCCAGCAGACCGGCGCCGAGCGCGCGGCAGAGCGCGGCGACGGTGTCGCCACCGCTCGCGACCACGCCTGCGACCGCGTCTTCGCGGAGCAGCGGGAGTGCTGCCTGCGCCAGCCGCTCGGCGGCTCGGGCGTCGTCCGCCGGCTCGGGCCTCTCAGCCGCGGTAGTGAGCAGCGCGACGCCGCGCTGGCGTAGCGTCTCCCGGACGGAGGCCAGCACCGGCTGAACAGCATCCGAGCGGGCGTCGGGCCCGGTGGGAATCTCCAGCGGAGGGACTCCCAGACGTTCCGCGGCGACCGAGAGCTGGCCGCGGGTGCGGGGGTGGAGTGTCCCGATCAGGACCAGCACCGGACCCGGGCTCGGCGCCGGCTCGTATCGCGGCCCGAGCGGCGCCTGCTCTGCCAGCGCCGCCGACAGGCCGCCCGAGCCGGCCAGCAGGCAGCGATCGCCCAGGAGCCGCCCGGCCTGGGCGATCGCACGCAGGTGCGCGTCGCTGGTAGCATCCACCAGGGCGACCGTGGGCGGTCCGTCGAGCAGTGGCCGCAGCATCTCCGCCAGACCCGCCGGGCCGCGCTCGACCTGGCCGAGTCCAACCAGCGTCGGCGGACGGCTGAGCTGGCCGCTGAGGAGCGCCTGCGCATCCACGGTGGTGGCCGAGGTCCCCGCGCCGACGGAGAGGATGCCCTCGCGCACGTGGCGCTCGTTGGCCGGAAAGCTGGGCGCCAACAGCGCGAGTCGCGCCCCACGGATCGCCAGCGCTGCCTCGATCTCCGCGCCCACGTTGCCCCGCAGGGTGGAATCGACCTTCTTGAACCAGTCGCGCACCCCTGCGCGGAGCAAGGCCTCCCCCGCGGCGCGCACCCGCGTCGCGGCCTCCTCTGGGGCGAGCGCCCGCGAGTCGGTGTCCAGCGCCACCACCGCGGCGTCCTCGGGCCAGGTCCACTGGCCGCGGAGCGCCACGACGGTGCGGAGCCCCCGGGCGTGGAATGGCGCGGCGCTGTCGCAGGCGCCGGTCAGGTCGTCGGCTAGAATCCCAAGCAGGGTGGACATCGGCTGCTGCCGGCGGGTGTCGTTCGGCTCAGCGCCGGGGTGGCTGGGCCGCCTGCAGTTCAGCGCGAGTGCGGGCCATCCGCGCCGCCATGCGGATCGCCGCGACCATGTTCACCGCGCGCGCCTTGCCGGTGCCGGCGATGTCGAAGGCGGTGCCATGGTCCACCGAGGTGCGGATGATCGGCAGGCCCAGGGTCACGTTCACCCCCTCGTCGAAGGCGACCATCTTCATCGGGATGTGCCCCTGGTCGTGGTACATCGCCACCACCGCGTCGAACTCGCCCTCGTAGGCACGGTGGAACACGGTGTCCGGCGGGAACGGCCCCTCGGCATCGAGCCCCTCGGCCCGGAGCTGCTCCACCGCCGGCCGGATGATCCGCTCCTCCTCGTCGCCGAACAGCCCGTGCTCACCGGCGTGCGGATTGAGTCCGGCAATCGCCACCCTGGCCCGTGGAGCACCCATCAGCCGCGCCGCCTCGGCCGCCAGCCGGGCGATGTGGGCGATCTGCTCAGTGGTCAGCGCCGCGGCGACGCTCGCCAGCGGGCGGTGCGTGGTGACGTGGGCGATCCTCAGCCGCTCGGAGGCGAGCATCATCGCCTCGCTGCCGGGCGGGAGCCCGCTCAGGTACGTGAGCGCCTCGGTGTGGCCGGGGAAGCCCATCCCGGCCAGCTTGGCCGCCTCTTTGTGAATCGGCGCGGTGACGATGGCATCCACCCGCCCGGCCAGTGCCAGCTCCGCCGCGCGCCAGATCGCCTCGATGGCCGCCTTGCCCGCCGCTGCGGCGACCACCCCACGCCGCAGCGTCGAAAGGTCCACGTTGCGCAGGTCCAGCACCACGAGCGTGCCTGGCTCGAACCGCGCCTGCTCCGGCTCGTCCACCGCGACCACGCGCAGCGGCGCGCCGGTGATCTCGACGGCGGCACGCATCACCCCGGCGTCGGCGATGGTCAGCGGCCGACAAAGCGCCCCCACCTCCGGGTCCGCCACTGCCTTGGCGATGATCTCCGGCCCGACGCCGGCCGGGTCGCCCATCGTCAGTGCCAGCAGCGGCCGGTCCCCCGCACCCATCTGCCTCTCCTTCGCCGTGCCTCAACGCCTACCATTCTAGTCGCCGGGGACGCAGTCCGTGTCCGCGTCCCGCGCCACCGCAGGTAAGGAGGCACAAGCCAGATGCAGCGCACGCAGCGCATCACCGTCGTCGGCGCGGGGCTGATGGGCCACGCGATCGCCCTGGAGTTCGCGCTCAACGGCTTCGAGGTCCGGGTGTATGACACCCGCGCGGAGGCACTGGCCGACCTGCGTGATCGGGCCCGGCAGACGGCGGCGCCGCTGGTCCAGATCGGACTGGTCGCCGCGCCGGACCTCGAGGCTGGCCTGGCGCGGCTGCACCCGACCGCGGATCTCGCCGCGACCTGTGCGGATGCGGAGTACCTGGTGGAGGCAGTATCGGAAGACCTGGCGCTCAAGCAGCAGCTATATCGGGAGCTGGACCGGCTCTGCCCGCCGGGAACGATCTTCGCCAGCAACACCTCCAGCTTGCCGCCGTCGGAGCTAGGCGCGGCGACGAGCCGCCCGGACCGGGTGCTGGTCGCCCACTACTTCAACCCGCCCCACCTCATCCCGGTGGTCGAGATTGTCCTGGGGCGCGAGACCAGCCAGGCGACGGCAGACGCGACGGCGGCGCTGCTGCGCCGGATCGGCAAAACCCCGGCGCTGGTGAAGCGCGAGGTGGTGGGCTTTGTCGCCAATCGGCTCCAGGCAGCGCTGCTGCGGGAGGCGCTGGCGCTGGTCGAGCAGGGTGTGGCCGATGTGGAGAGCGTCGATGCCATCGTTCGCCTCGGCTTCGGCCGCCGGCTGGCCGTCTTCGGCCCCTTCGCCATCGCCGACCTGGCCGGACTGGACGTCTGGGCCGCGATCGCCCGCGTTATCTTCCCGACGCTGGACACCACACCGACTCCCCCACCGCTGCTGGCCGAGCGGGTGGCGCAGGGGCAGTACGGGGCGAAGACCAGCGCCGGCTTCTACCCCTGGCCCACTGATCGGCTCCAGGCGGCGCTGGCGGAGCGCGACGCGGAGCTGCTCCACCGGCTCGCCGCTGACCGACGCCGGTCGGAGTAACGGTGGCGCGAGCCTGTCCGAGCGCAAGAGGCGCTCAGGGCCTGTCCGCCGCTGCGTGCTCAGTTGCGCGCGTCACGCTCCATCCCCTCTCTCATCCTCATCGCAGCCTAGGAAGCTCTTGGAGGGGGCGGGACCAGTGAGCGCGACGATGCCAGCGAGCGCGCGCACGCGCTCCACGCTCGCATCGGGGGCCTTGGGGTGACATCGGGGCTGCGCGTCATGGATGCGCTCGCTCGGGCCGATCAGTGTCCTCCTCGTCAGTTGTCTAGCACTGAATATTTGCTGCGACCCCTCAGCTCTTCGGCGCGGATCTCATTTGTGCCCAACAACTGGCTCCGCCAGCGCCCGGCTGGCAGCTCCTGCTCCCCTGCCTGGAGCGGGAGTTCGTGCTCTGCGCTGCACACTTCTGGTTAGCCGAGCAGGATGGCCCGCAGCAGCGCCTCGCGGTCCACCAGGCCGACCAGCCGTCCGTCCGCGTCGACGACGGGCATGAGCTTAATCGGGGGGCGGGCCTCAAGCATCCGCCGCGCCGCGCTCCGCACCGGCTCGTCTTCCGAGACGGTGGCCACCGGGGCGATCATGAGGTCGCGGGCGCAGCTACCAGTGGCTTGGCGGAGACGCGCCTGCGCCTCGGGCGTCTGATGGACGAAGGGCAGCTTGCTCATCAGCACCCGGGCCGCGCTCGGCTGGTCTGCCGGGCTAAGGCGGCGCAGCAGCTCCGCATCGGTCACCAGCCCCAGCGGTCGGCCAGCGCTATCGGTCACCACCGCGCAGTTCAGCGGGCTGGCCACCACCGCGTCCAGGAGCTCTGGCAGCGGTGCATCGGGGCCTACCCGGGCGACGTCACGCGACATCACGGCGGCGACCCGCGCGGAGGCCGGTGCAGCAGGTCCAGCGGGCTCCGGGGCGGGGTGCGGAGCACCGTCGACGAGGGAGCGCAGGATATCGAACCGACTCAGCATCCCGACCAGGCGGCCCTCCGCGTCCACCACCGGCATGCGCTTGAGTCCCCGGGTGACCATGAGATGAGCGGCGGTGGCCAGGTCGGTCTCCGGCTGCACGGTCACGACCTCGCGCGTCATCACATCGGCCGCGCTGCGTCCGGCGGCTTCCAGCGCTTGCAGCTCCGTGGCCAGAGCGTCCGGCGAGAGGGCGCCCAGCAGCTCGAGCCGGAGCGGCGCTCCGCCGCGTTCGACCAGATCGCTGCTGGTCACGATTCCGACCACGTGCTGGTCTGCATCCACCACCGGCAGGGCGCGATATTCCCGGCCGACCAGCAGGCGGACCAGCTCGGACAGCGGGGTGGCGGGGGATACGGCAACCGGGTTTCGGGTGATGACCTCCGCGACCCGCCGCTCGCCCGACACCTGGTGTGGCTCTTGCCTGGGGTAGTGCGCAACCTCGACAGGCTCGATTGTCACCAGCCGGTCGCCGATCATCTCGAGCAGCTCGGGCAGCAGGCGCTCGACGCGTTCCGGGTGATCCACCCATTGCAGCACCAGCGGCAGTTCAGCGGCAAGCACTTCGATGCCACCCAGGTGGACTTCGCCCGTAGGGCCGAACCCGGCGACGCCACGGAGGACCGTCGCGCCCAGACAACCGGCGTGGATGAGCCGCTCCAGCAGGGCGGCCTGGAGCGGCCGGCCATGCCAGGTATCGTCCTCGTCGAAGTAGACGTGGACGCGTAGGGCCTGCTCTCTCCTGTACATCGCTCACTCCGGTCGAGGTGCCTCGACCGCTTGTATGCTACAGCGCGCGTGCCGCGCCGATCCCGAGGCCAACCGCGAGCAGTCCAAGAACCAGGCTTGCCGCCACGTACGCCAGCGCGGCCCCAACCTGCCCCGTTGCCAGGAGCTGGAGGGTTTCGACGCTGAAAGTGGACAGCGTGGTATAGGCGCCGCAGAAGCCCGTTGTGACGAAGAGCCGGGTGGTGACGCGCCCGGTGAACCGCTCGGTCACCAGCGTCAGGTAGAAGGCGAGGATGAAGCTGCCGGTGACGTTGATCAGCAGCGTGGCGTACGGGAAGTCGGCGCCCCACTGCGCTACGCCCCAGATTCCGACCAGGTAGCGGGCGTTTGCGCCGAGGGCGCCGCCCAGGCTGATGGCAAGGTACGGCGCCGCCGTGCTGAGCCAGTGCTGGCTTCGGCTCAGCACGCGGCTGGGTGAGGGTGCAGGGCCCGGTTCGGCGTGCGCCGCGACAGTCTCTCCGGCGGCGGTCTCTCCGGATGTCTGCGTCTCCGACTCTGCTGTCATCGCTGCGCTACCCGCTTGCTCAGGCTGTTGGCCTATCCGCTTCATATCAGGTCGGCGGCCAGGGTTCCTAGCCACGCGCCGAGGACGCCCAGCAGCACGGTCAAAGCCAGGTTGGCGGCTGCTCGCAGGTACGTCCGCTGCCGCAGAAGCGCAGTGGACTCGAATGCGAAGGTCGAGAACGTGGTGTACGCTCCCAGGAAGCCCGTGGCCGCGAACAGGCGCGTGTCGGTGCCCCAGGCGAGCAGCCGGGGCGTAACGGTGACGACGAAGCCGAGCAGGATGCTTCCGCTGACGTTGGCGATGAGGGTGCCATAGGGAAACGCCACGCCGAGCCGGCGCGCCGCCCAGACGCTGACCAGGTAGCGGGCGTTGGCGCCGAGGATCCCGCCAACCGCGATCAGCAGCCAGGGCTGATCGAGCACGATCTCATCCCTCCCACACGCCGCATGGCGGGGCACCCCAGCGGGTCCTTCGACCCGCTGGGGTGCCCCGCGGCCCCCAGACGGTCGGCGTCTCGTCCCGGGGGCCACGGGGGTGTCCGTCATTGGCGGGGCTTCGCCGGGGCGCTGCTGCCACAGGTCCGCGGCGTGCGCAAGCCCGAGCCGGCCCGGCTGCGGTTCGAGCCCGCGCTTCAGCCAATCCGGCCGGAGAGCAGAAGATAGCCGGGAATCCAGGCGGTGACAATCCCTTCGATGAGGGTCACCCAGGCCGCGAGCCGGGCGATCGGTCGACCGAGCGCCAGCAGCACCCAGTACAGGAACCAGAGTACGGCCCAGGCGAGCCAGTTCAAGCCGAGCCAGACAGGCCAGAGCTTGCCCTGAGAACCGGACAGGACGGTCAGCCCCACCGGAATCGCGGTGATCGCGACGAACAGGCAGAACCAGCCCAGGCCGCGCCCATCGGCTTTCGTAAAGCGATTGTAGGCCACCCAGAGGTAGGTGAAGGCGAACAGAAGCACGTAGCCGCCAAACTCGATACTGGCCGGATCCCCTTTCACGAAGGACAGGACCGAGGCGACCACCCCGACCCCACCAGCGAAGATGTCGATAATCGCGATCTCGCGGTCCTGGATGTATCCGAGGATCCAGAGCGCGTTGAGACAGAGCACTGCGCCAACGTACAGCAGGACTGGACCGGCCATCAGGCACACACCTCCAGTGGCAGGATGGCAGCGGGACGCGAGGCCGCCCGTGGATCGCGCCCCCTGGGAGCGGCCGCTCCCAGGGGGCAATCTCTCCTAGGAGGTCTTCGCCGCGGAGCCGCGATTCGCCATCGTCGGTCCCTGGGCGTTCGGGCGGATGTCGAAGTCGAAAATCTCGGTCGGCAGATACAGGGTGCAGCAGGCGTTGGGAATATCGACGATCCCGCTGATCCGACCTTCGACCGGGGCCGACCCCAGCAGCAGGTACGCCTGCTCGCCCGAGTAGCCGAACTTCTTCAAATACTCGATCGCGTTCAGGCAGGCACGCCGGTACGCCACGGTCGCATCCATGTAGTACTGCCGATCGTCCTCCACCGAGAAGCCGATGAACGAGAGATACGTCGAGTACTTCGGCTCCACCGGCCCGGGGAAGAAGATGGGGTTGGACATCTGACCATACTTGTTCATACCATCTTTGATCAGCTCCACCCCGAAGTCGATGTACCCGCCAATCTCGATCGCGCCGCAGAAGGTGATCTCCCCGTCACCCTGAGAGAAGTGCAGGTCTCCACCGGAGAACTTCGCCCCGGGGACCCACACGGGGTAGTACACCTTGGCGCCACGAGTGAAATTCTTGATGTCGTGGTTGCCGCCGTTCTCGCGGCAGGGCACGGTGCGTGCACCTTCCCGTGCAACCTTTTCCAGCGCAGCGCCGGTGAGCTTCCCCGCCAGGACCCCCCGCGGCTCGGGTGGAAGCGCCAGTGGCGGGACACGGTTCGGATTCTGGTTGATCAGCTCCTGCTCGCGCTTGTTCCACTTCGCCAGTAGCTCGGCCGACGGGGCGGTGCCGAAGAGCCCGGGGTGGGTGATCCCGGCGTAGCGGACGCCCGGAATGTGGCGCGAGGTGGCATCGATGCCGTGGAAGTCCCAGATCGCTTTGTACGCATCGGGGAAGTAATCGGTCAGGAACCCGCCACCGTTGACCTTCGCAAAAATGCCCGTGTAGCCCCAGCCCTGCCCCGGGGCGTCGCCCTTGTCCTGGGGCGGGAGGCAGGGACCCAGGTCGAGGATCTCGACCATGAGGAGATCCCCTGGCTCGGCGCCCTCAACCTCGATCGGACCGCTCAGCATGTGCGCAACGGTGAGGTCCGCATCGCGGACGTCGTTCGCGCTGTCGCTGTTCTTGAGCTGCGCGTCCGTCCACTCGCGGCACTCTACCCGGAAGTCCTGGCCGGGCTTGACCGAGGCAACAGCGGGAATGTCCGGGTGCCAGCGATTGTGCCCAGGCACGGCCTGGTCACGCATCGACTTGCTCTGATCAACGCTGAAGACGGTCGTTGGTGGCATGACTGAACCTCCTGCTGAAGTCGTCCAACACTACTTCACTGCCTTACCTCACCTCCGACAGCTCTGAAGTGCCGCCTCACCTCCCTTCTTGCCGCTCGACCTCCTGGGAAGGGCGCAGGGTTTCTTCTGGGGTAGGCTTCCCATGCGAGGCGCAGTAGCCGCGCCGCTATGGCCCCCCATCGTTGTGATCGTTGGGGGAGGGGACGAGAGAACACACTCGATGGGGACACTCCTCTAAGCATGGGCTCGGTTGCCCGCTCACACGGATGACAGCATCGCTGCGGGCGGGAGCCGAGGCTGACTAGCTGCTGACCGCCCAGGGATGGCGGCTCACGACGGGCTTGGGACGGGTTGGCTGCTCCTGGCGAGGAGGCTGCCGCACCACCACCTCCGGCTCGTGGGCGCTCTTCTCTTCCAGGTAACGCGCTTTCCGGTACGACGGCGTGGTGGTGTAGACCAGGGGAGCCGTGATGACGCGTTTGGCGCCGGCCTGGCAGTGAGGACAGTAGGCAGGGCGGTCGAACTCGCTCATGGGACGCCATTCCTGGAACGAGCCGCACGTTCCACATCGGAACTCATAGAGTGGCATCGCTGGCCTCCTCCACCGCCTGGGCTCCCACGGATTGGGTAACTTACCCTCATAGCACAACCTGGCTATTTGTGCACTCTGACTAACATCACAAAAGTGTCACAATTTTTCATTCAATCACACTGCTGCCCGGCTCCGCGCCGCCGCCCCCGTCCGTGCAGTGCCGCGCGACACTCCAGTACGATGAGCGACGAGCAGGCCTACCCGGAGGCGGTGCTCTGGGGTGGGGGCATTCGGGAGAGGAGCACGTGGAGCGCGTTCATGCGGACCGACAGCGGATCCTGGCACTCTTGTCGGACCTGATTCGCATCGACAGCGTCAACCCGGCGCTGGAGGGCGCGACGGTGGGCGAGGGGCCGATCGCCCGCTACGTCGCCGATCTCTGTCGCGGCCTCGGGCTGGAGACCACCCTCCAGGAGGTGGAGCCGGGGCGGCCGAACGTGCTGGCGCGGTTGCGCGGGGGCGGCTCCCGCCATACCCTGCTGCTCGAGGCGCACCTGGATACAGTGACGCTGGTCAACATGCCCCACGGGCTGGAGCCGCGGCTCGAGGGCGACCGCCTGTACGGCCGCGGCGCGTGCGACACCAAGGGCGGGCTCGCGGCAATGCTCGGCGCGCTGGAGCTGCTCGCCCCGCGCGCCCGGGCGCTCCCCTGCGATGTGCTGTTCCTGGGCTCGATGGGTGAGGAGGTGGATGGCAAGGGCGCCAGCTATTTCGCCACTACGGGTGGCCGGGCCGATGGCGCCGTCGTCGCCGAGCCGTCGTCCCTGAGGCCGATCGTCGCCCACAAGGGGGTGGCCCGCTTTCGGATCAAGACGACCGGGCGGAGCGGGCACTCGTCCCGCCCGGAGCTGGGCGACAACGCGATCGAGCAGATGGCGGAGGTGATCCGCTTTCTGAAGGAGACGGTCGAGCCGCGGCTGGCCCAGCTCCGCCATCCGCTGTGCGGCCCGGCCACGCAGTGTCTCGCCCGCATCTACGGGGGGGTGCAGATCAACATCGTTCCGCACGAGGCGTATCTGGAGATCGACCGGCGGGTCCTGCCGACCGAGGAGCCGGAGGCGGTGCTGGACAGCTACCGCGCCGCGCTGGCGGAGCTGCGGCGCCAGCGGCCGGGCGTGCGCGCCGAGGTAGACCGGGTGTTTCTCTTGAGCCCCGGGATGGAGGCCGGGCTGGACTCGGCGATCGTGCAGGCGACGCTGGCAGCCTGCCAGGCGGTGGTTGGCCGGGCTGAGCCGGCCGGGGTGCCTTACGGGACCGACGCGAGCTGGCTCTGGAAGCAGGGCGGCATCCCCTGTGTGGTGCTCGGGCCGGGCAGCATCGACCAGGCGCACACGGCCGACGAGTGGGTGCCGCTCGACGAGGTCGTCCGCGCGGTGGAGCTATACGCCGAGATCGCCGCTCGCTTCGGAGCCTGACCCCTCCCCGGCGCAGCGCGACCCAGGAGGCTGGTATGTTCCTGGACCTGATCGCCCGACGGAACCCGGAGCTGGTTCGCGCCACGGTGGCGCTCCACCGCGCCGGCCAGATCCCGCCCAACACGGTGGTGTTCGACCTGGACACCATCGTGGACAACGCGCAGCAGATCAAGGCGCGGGCGCGGAGCCTGGGCCTGAAGCTCTACTTCATGACCAAGCAGATCTCGCGTAATCCGCTGGTGGTGCGCTCCATCGTCGATCCCGGTGTCCCGCAGACCGTCTCGGTCGACCTGGACTGCGCCCGGATGCTGTTTCGCGCCGGGGTGCTCCTCGGCCACGTCGGCAATCTGGTTCAGATCCCCGTGGGCGAGCTGGAATCGGTGCTCCGCATGCGCCCCGAGGTGATGACCGTGCATACCGTGCGCAAGGCGGAGCAGGTGTCGGCGGTGGCGCAGCGCCTGGGGCTGGTGCAGGACCTGCTGGTGCGCGTGCGTGGCGACAACGACGTCTTCCTGGCTGGCATGGAGGCAGGGATTCACCTGGACGAGCTGGCTGGAGCCGCCCGGCAGATCGCCGCGCTGCCAGGGGTACGGCTGGTTGGGGTCAGCACCTTCCCGGCGGTCTACTACAAAGTCGAGCGGCGGGCGGTGGAGCCGACCCCGAACTTCGCCTCCGCACTGCGCGCCGCCGACCTGCTGCGCTCCATGGGCTTCGAGGTCACCCAGATCAACACCCCGGGCAACACCTCCACGATTACGCTGGACACGTTCGCCCGGCTGGGGGCCACGCACGTCGAGCCGGGCCACGGCTTCCTGGGCACCTCGCCGCTGCACCTCGTGGAGGACCTGCCGGAGCGGCCGAGCTACGTGTACCTGACCGAGGTGGCGCACACGCTCGGTCCCTACGCGTACACCTATGGTGGTGGGCACTTCATCGACGATCGCCAGTGGGCCCCGCCGGGCTGGGTCCGCACCGCGATGGTGGGCGACGACCCGGACGCTGTGTTCGAGAACCGCGTCCCGTTCGTTGGAACTGGCCCGCGCGAGACGGGCGGCGAGGGGTTCCTCGACTACCACGGGGTGCTGGAGCCCAATGGTCGCCGCGCCGAGGTGGGTGACACAGTCATCATGGGGTTCCGGGTGCAGAGCTTCGCCACGCGGGCCAATACCGCGGTGATTGGCGGGCTGCGCGAGGCACGGCCACAACTGCTGGGAGTGTTCGACAGCACCGCGCACCGCTGGGAGCGGCTCCCCTAGCCGCGGCGGCCGGGCGGTGTGGCGCTCTGGCTGCCTGGCCGTCGCGCTCGCGCTCCTCCTGGCAGCCTCCGCGCTGGCGCTCACCCATGGTGGGAGCGTCGCGCTGCGTACCCTGCTGCTGCTGCCGGATCTGTTCCCGAGCTCGCCCGTTCGGCCGCTGACGCTGGCCACGCCGAATCCGATCCGCGACACCGTCGCATTCGACTACCCGGGCGGCCACGTCGAGGCGGACGTCTACCGCCCGGCGGCTGAAGGTCGCCACGGCGGCTTCGTGCTACTGCTCGGCGTCAAGCCGTTTCCGAAGCGCCACCCGGCGTTGGTGCGCTTCGCCGACGGGATGGCGCGGGCCGGCGCGGTGGTAATGATCCCTGAAGATACGAATCTGGACGCCGGCCGGCTCGATCCGGCAGTCGAGCAGGGGATCGAGCAGAGCTTTCTGTACCTGCGCCAGCAGCCCTACGTCGATGCCGCGCGACTGGGCTTCGTCGGCTTCTCCGTCGGTGGCTCGCTGGAGCTGGTCACGCTGGAGCACGCGCCGCTGCGGGACCTCGCGGGCTTCGTCAACACATTCGGCTCCTACTACGACGCCGAGGCGTTCCTGATCGATGTCGTCAGTTCCAGCATCGAGGTGGACGGCCACCAGGAGCGCTGGGAGGCGGATCCGCTCACCCGCTCCGTGCTCGCGCTCCAGGTGATCGAGTCCTTGCCGGATCCGGGCGACCGCGCCGCGCTCAGCGCCGCGTTCCTCGAGGGCTCCAGTCCGGAGCGCCTGGACCTCGGCACGCTCAGTCCAGCCGGCGCGGCGGCGGCACGGCTCCTGCTCAGGGTGCCGCGGGACGAGGTGGGCCGGCTCGTGGACGCGCTTCCGCTGGCACTGCGCGCTCGCCTGCGAGCGATCTCGCCGAGCAGCAACATCGCCGCGCTCCGCGCCAGGCTCTATGTGATGCACGACGTCGGAGATCACTACATTCCGTATACGCAGTCACGCGAGCTGGCAGCCGCCGCGCCGCCAGGCACCCTGGTGCGCTCCACGGAGTTCAACCTGTTCAGCCACGTACTGCCCGATAGACCGGTGCCATTGCCCACCCTCGCCGAACAGGCGGCGCTGCTGTACCGCCACGTGTACAGCGTCGCGCTCGAGTTCCTGTAGCCGTCTGCCGCCCGCCGGACGCCAGTGGGCCTTTGCTAGAATCCTCGACGGGTCGGGGGTACGAGATCGGTGGTCGTGCACATCGCGCTGCTGGTGGTGGGGATGGCGATTATCCTGGCCGCCGCAGAGCTGTTCACCAACAGTGTCGAATGGCTGGGAAAGAAGCTGGACCTGAGCGAGGGATCGGTGGGCAGCATCCTGGCCGCCGTCGGCACTGCGCTCCCCGAGACGATCCTGCCCCTGATCGCGATTGTCGCGCTGGGCGACGCCGCCGGGCAGGAGATCGGCATCGGGGCGATCGTGGGCGCGCCGTTCATGCTCAGCACCGCCGCCTTCTTCATCACTGGGCTGGCGATCTTTCTCTTCAGCGCGGGCGGCCGACGCACTACCGCGATGCGGGTCAACCCACTCCTGCTGGAGCGGGACCTGCGCTTCTTCCTGGTGGTCTACGGCGCGGCGATCGTGTCCAGCTTCCTCCCGCTGCGACTACTCAAGATCCTCGTTGGCTGCGGGCTGCTCGCCCTGTACGCGTACTACGTCTGGCGGACCCTGCGCGCCGAGGAAGAGACGATGGGGGGAACCCACCTTGCGCCGCTGCGCTTCGCCCCGGGCCGGCACAATCCGCCGCTCCTGCGGATTTTGCTCCAGACGCTCTTCTCGCTGGGGCTGCTGGTCGGCGGCGCGGAGATGTTCGTCTCCAACCTGGAGGCACTCTCCACTCAGCTCCACGTCCCACCGTTGCTGCTCTCGCTGGTCCTCGCCCCGCTGGCAACCGAGCTCCCGGAGAAGTTCAACAGTGTGCTCTGGGTCCGCAACAGCAAGGACACGCTGGCGCTTGGCAACATCACCGGGGCGATGGTGTTCCAGAGCTGCATTCCCGTGGCGGTCGGCCTGCTGCTCACCGAGTGGGTGCTCACCCCGCCCGCGCTTGCCAGCGCGCTGATTGCGCTGCTCTCCAGCGCGATCGTCTATGCGAGCATCGTCGCCCGGAAACGGCTAACGCCGCGGCTCCTGCTGCTGGGTGGGGCGCTATACCTGGTATACCTGGCCTATGTTGTGGTGGGGTGAGGCGCCATGCGGAACGTCGTTGCCGTCATACTCGCGGGTGGGCAGGGTGAGCGGCTCTCGGTGCTGGCGGCGAAGCGCGCCAAGCCGGCAGTCCCGTTCGGTGGAAAGTACCGTATCATCGACTTCCCTCTGTCGAACTGTGTCAACTCCGGCATCTACTACGTCGCGGTGCTCACCCAGTACCGCCCGCACTCACTGAACGACCACATTGGCATTGGACGCCCCTGGGACCTGGATCGCATGAAGGGCGGGGTGCGGCTGCTCCAGCCCTACGTTGGGCGGCGCGAGTCTGACTGGTACCGTGGCACTGCCGACGCGGTGTACCAGAATATTCCCTTCCTGAGCGACTGGCGCATGGACCTGATGCTGGTGCTCTCCGGGGACCACGTCTACAAGCAGGACTACACGGAGATGATCGCCTTTCACGAGGCGAACAAGGCCGACTGCACCGTGGCAGTGATGGAGGTCCCCTGGGAAGAGGCGCATCGGTTCGGGACCATGATTACCGACGAGGACAGTCGGGTAGTGCAATTTGAGGAGAAGCCGCCCAAGCCGCGTAGCAACCTGATCTCGATGGGTATCTATGTCTTCGAGCGCGACGTGCTGTATCGGCGGTTGCGCGAGGACGCGCGCATGCCTGGCAGTAGCCGCGACTTCGGCCGCGACGTCATCCCACGCATGGTGGAGCTGGACCGAGTCTACGCCTACCATTTCCGCGGCTACTGGCAGGACGTTGGGACGATCCACTCCTACTGGCAGGCGAACATGGGGCTGCTCAACGAGCCGCCGGACCTGGATCTTTATGACGGGGAGTGGGTGATCCACACCAAGAGTGAGGAGCGGCCGCCGGCGCGGCTGACCGAACGTGCCGAGGTCCACTGCAGCCTTATTTCCCACGGCTGCATCATCAACGGCACGGTGATCCACTCCGTGCTCTCGCCGGGGGTCTACGTTGCCGAGGGGGCGGTTGTGCGGGACTCCATCCTGTTCCCAGACTGCATCGTGGGGCCGCGCAGCCAGTTGGATCGGGTGATCCTGGACAAGAACGTCGTTGTCGGCCACGATTGCGTGCTGGGTGAGGGCGACGACCTGACGCCGAACCAGAAGGAGCCGAAAAACCTTACCACCGGGATCTCCATTGTCGGGAAGGACTCGCGCATCCCAAGTGGGCTGCACCTGGGGCGCAATGTGAAGATCGGCTCGGATGTGCAGGAGCGGGACTTCGAGACGGCGCTGCGCAACGGTCGCTGGATCCCGAGCGGCGGGACGGTGGAGGTCGAGTCCCGCTAGTGGGTGCGCGGGCCGCGCGCAGCCTGCCAGAACCGCAGCCCCGCCCGCCGGAGCGAGGGGTTCGGCTTCGCCGCGGAGGCCGGGATCGCTGACGCAACCCGCGGTCTGGATCGTTCCGGGCATGCCGCTTGCGCACCGTGTCGCTCGCTGGTCGGTCCGAGCAGGGTAAGCAGATGGGCCGAATGAAGCAGCGGATGGAGCGCGACGAGTGCTGAGCCAGGAGTCCCGGCGATCCGCCGGGGAGCGAGGTCTGTGGCGCCTGGGATCCCGGGCGCGCTGGGCGCTGCTGGGCGCAATCCCACTGGCGCTGCTGGGGACCTATGCCAGCGTGCTGGTCGACGTGTACCGGGTTGGGCAGCGCGACAGCAGCGGGCCTGCCGACGCGGCGATCGTGCTCGGAGCGGCGCAGTGGAACGGAAGGCCCTCTCCGGTGTTCCAGGCGCGGCTCGATCACGCGGCGCGGTTGTGGCAGGCGGGGCGGGTGCGCTGGGTGCTGGTCACCGGCGGCCAGGCCTGGGGCGATACCCAGGCCGAGGCGGACGTGGGCGCTCGCTATCTGCGAACGCAGGGCCTGCCCAGCAGCCGCGTGCTCGCGGTGCCGACCGGCGAGAACACGTACGCCAGTCTCGAGGCCGCCGCAGCCCGGATGCGTGAGCTTCGGCTGAGCCGGGCGCTGCTGGTGAGCGAGCCGTATCACATGAAGCGCTCCCTGCGCATGGCGCGCGATCTCGGCCTGGAGGCGGAGCCCGCGCCGGACCGCGACAGCCCGTACGCGCACAATCCGCTGGCGGAGCTGCACCAGGCGGCGCGCGAGGCCGCCGGCTACCTGTTCTACATGCTGTTCGGGATGTGAGCGGAGGGGCGCCTTGCTAGCAGGCGCCCGGCTGGCACCAGGAACGTTAGCGCACCTCGAACCCGGTGCTGGCGCTGGCCGTCTCGCCCTGAGGCGTGGTCGCGGTCACCTCGACGCGGACCGGACCGTGCGCGCCTTCCACGTTGAACGTGAGCGACGAGGCGCCGTTGGCGTTCGTCGCCGGCATGGTGTAGTTCCGGCTCTGCCCCCGGTAATGGGCGCTGAAGGTCACGGAGGCGCCCTGTACCCCCTGGCCGCCCCGGGTCAGCTTCACCCGCAGCGTCTGCTCCGAACCGGAGATCACGGCGTTGTCCACCACCGCCACCAGCTCGAGCTTCCCTGCCGCCGGAGCGGGAGCAGCGGTGGGCGCCGCCGCGGCCGGTGTCGCGGCCGGAGCAGGTGTTGGCGGGGCGGCAGGCACCGGCGCGGTTGCCACTGCGGTGGCACCCTGGGCCACTGTGAGGTAGGCGGCGAAAGTGTAGCCCACGGTGCCATCTGGCGCCTTCACGTTCTTCCAGGTGCCGTTCTCGCCCGGCTTGTCGTCGCCGACGACCTCCAGGATGGTGCCCTCGGGCCACACGGTCCCCGGGGAGCTGGTGGAGGGGCCGCTGCGCACGTAGGCGCCCTGCCCTTCAGTGTTGGTGATCTTCACGAACACCTTGGCCGCCGTGGTGGCGGTAGGCGCAGCAGTGGGCGAAGGCGCGGCGGTAGGCGCAGCGGGGCTCGACACCGGCTGCCGAGTGGTGGAAGCAGCGACCACGGTCTCTGCTGGCGCAAGCGTCGGCGCCTCCTCGCTGCCGCGGCGTAAGCTACAGCCCGCGAGGACCACGCTGGCAATGACGATGAGGGCCAGTCCCTGCCGCATCGTTGCTCCCTCCCACCGGCGTGCCGGCGCCGGACACGCGGGCACAGTGTAGCGAGGTCGGCCGCCGCGTTCCAACGCGGCGGCGAGCTGGCCGCCGCGCCGGCTACAGCTTGCGGATCAGCACCACCGGCCCGGTGGGGCTGAGGCTACCGTGGGCCGGCTCCTGAGAGAGGGCGACCGCCTGGATCTCCTCCAGCTTGGCGTTGAGCTGCAGGATGAACTCGCCTGGGCTGCCGGCGCTGGTCAGGCCAGCCGGGACCATCGTTCCGTTCTTCTGGACCCACGCCTCGTACGCCTTGTCCTGCGGCAGCGGCGGCAGGCCGTCGGCGTGCATCAGAAGCTGGCCGGTCTTCGGATCCTCGACCACTACTCCGGCCCCGCCGCCCGACTCGGGTGTCGCCTCCATCGCCCAGACCCGGCCGCCACTGGCCAGGGCGTTCAGGATCTGCTCCTGGGCAGCCTGGGTCGCGCGGGTGCTCTCTAGCTCGCGCTGGAGCTGCACGTTCCAGCCCGCCAGCCCTAGCAGCAGCAAGAGGCTCGCCGCGAGTGGGAGTAGCCGGTTCCAGCGCGGCCGCCGCTGCTGGGGGCGGCGCTCGTCTAGCGCGATGGGGCTGGGCGCGGGCGGTGGCGAGCCGACGGCGGAGCCGTGCCGGCCCTCCGCGGCGATCTGCTCCATCAGGCGCTGCTTGACGCGCGGTGAGGCTGGCAGGTCGTCCACGCTCTCCGCCAGCACTCCGACCACCGACTGGTAGTCGCGCGCCAGCCGGTGGCACGTCTCGCAGCCAGCGAGGTGGCGGACGAAACGGGCTTCGTCCTCGGGTGTCAGCGCACCGAGCGCATAGCCGGCGGCCAGCTCTTCGAGCTCGTCGGTGTGGGGATCGATCATGTTGCGCCCGCCAGTTCGCGATCGAGGATCTGCTTGAGGCGGGTAAGTGCCAGGCGAGTCCGGCTCTTCACCGTGCCCAGGGCAACCCCGGTCTCCGTGGCGATCTCCTGCTGGGTGTGGCCGGCAAAGTAGGCCAGCTCGATCGTCTGTCGCTGCTCCAACGACAGCACCTCCAGCGCCGCCCGGATCCGGTCGCGCCGCAACGACTGGTAAGCGGCGTCAAAGACGTCGGGCAGCCGGGGATCGCTCAGCTCCGCGGCGGCCTCCAGCTCGTGCTCCAGCGGCTGGGCTCGCCGTCGCCGCAGCCGGTCGATGGCGCGATGGTGCACCAGCGCCAGCAGCCAGCTCCGGCCTGAGCCGCGCGTCGGCTCGAAGGTACCGGCCCGACGCCAGACCGCCAGGAAGCTCTCCTGTACCACGTCCTCGGCCGCGCCGCGGTCGCCGAGTATCCGGTAGGCGAGCGCCATGGCCGTGCCCTGATGCCGGTCGTAGAACGCCTCGAAGGCGGCCGGATCGCCGTCGCGCACGCCCGCCAGCAGTTCGTCATCTGAGAGCGAGTCCACGTTCGACAGCGCCTCCAGGCGCTGGCCGCTCCTGCGTCCCTGCCAGATGGCGACAGGGAGCCGTGGTCCAGGCGGCCCGTCCCTCTGCACGGGGACACGGCCAGGGAGCATAGCACAAATGCCTGGGCAGGGCCCGGGCGCGGCCAGCTCGGTCAGTACCAGCGTCATTGCATGCTCCGTACGGTGGTACGCAGTGGCAGGTGGTGAAGATCAGCGCGTGCGCGGCGACCCTTCCTGGGAACGCTCTACAATGACGCGATGAGCCCAGAGCAGCGCTTTGGCGAACGTCTCATCCGTGAGGTTCCAACCCGCGCGCTTCGCGAGGCGGCGTGTCGGATCATGGCGGCGGCCCTCGACGCGGTCGACCCGGCCGCCGCGGTTGAGCGCTGGCTCCGCCGAGACGGTGAGCGGCTCCATGTTGCCGACCAGGTCTACGATCTGGCCCAGTTCGACCGGGTGCTGCTGGTTGGAGCCGGGAAGGCCGGGGCGCCGATGGCGGCCGCGGTCGAGCGGGTGCTGGGAGATCACCTCACCGCCGGGGCGGTGAACGTCAAGCGGGGCTATCTCGGCCCTACCCGCGTGACCTGCCTGCATGAAGCGGGGCACCCCTTGCCCGATGCCGACAGCGTAGCCGGCACGCGGCGGATCGCCGCGCTGCTCGCCGACACGACCGCGCGCGACCTGGTGATCTGCGTCATCTCCGGCGGCGGCTCGGCGCTCCTGACGCTGCCCTACGAGCCGCTGACGCTGCCTGACCTGCAGCAGCTCACCGACCTGTTGCTCCGCGCCGGGGCAACGATCAATCAGCTCAACACGGTTCGCAAGCACCTTGACCAGGTCAAAGGCGGCGGACTGGCGCGCCTCGCCCAGCCGGCCAGGGTAGTCGCGCTGCTGCTGTCCGATGTCGTCGGGAACCCGCTGGACGTAATCGCCTCCGGCCCAACGGTTCCCGACACCAGCACCTTCGCCGATGCCTGGGAGGTGATCGAGCGCTTCCGGCTCGCCGATCAGCTGCCGCGCGCGGTGCGGGAGCGGCTCCAGGCTGGGCTGCGGGGCGAGGTGCCGGACACGCCCAAGCCCGGTGACCCAGCCCTGGCCCGGGTGCAGAACGTGGTCGTGGCCAGCAACGAGCAGGCGGCCCAGGCGGCGGTGCGCCAGGCGCGGGTGGACGGGTTCCAGGCGCTGCTACTGACGACCTACCTGGAGGGCGAGGCGCGCGAGGTGGGTCGGGTGCTGGCGGCGCTGGCGCGGGAGGAGCGCGCCAGCGCGCATCCGCTATCCCTGCCGGCCTGCCTGGTGCTGGGCGGGGAGACCACGGTCACGGTGCGCGGCGGCGGCAAGGGCGGGCGTAACCAGGAGATGGCGCTGGCCGCCGCGTGCTCGCTCGCCGGGATCCCGAACGCGCTGATCGCTTGTCTGGCGACGGACGGCACAGACGGCCCAACGGACGCTGCCGGCGCCGTCGCGGATGGCACGACCCTTGCTCGCGCGCAAGAGGTCGGTTGCAGCGCGCGCCTCGCGCTTGACAACAACGATGCCTATCCGTTCTTCGACCGCCTGGGCGACCTGCTCATTACTGGGCCGACGAATACGAACGTCAACGACCTCGCCTTTGTGCTTGTGACCTGACGCGGGGTCGCTGCGACTCGCTGGAGATGACATGGCCACTACAGCGCAAGGCGCCTTCACTTTTGTGCTCCACAGCCATCTGCCGTACGCCCGCCAGGCCGGCCGCTGGCCCCACGGGGAGGAGTGGATCCACGAAGCGGCATCCGAGACCTACGTGCCGCTGCTCATGGCGCTGCATGACCTGGCCGACGAGGGGGTGCTGTACAAGCTGACGATCGGCATCACGCCGGTGCTGGCGGAGCAGCTCGCCGACCCGCTGATCCTCGGCCACTTCGATCACTTCCTGGTCGATAAGATCGAGCGCGCCGAGGCGGACCAGAAGCGATTCCGCGACCAGAACGATCCGCGCCTGCCGCTGGCCGGGTTCTACCGCGACTTCTACGGCCGAGTTCGTGACGCCTTCCAGAACCGCTTTCAGCGCGACCTGATCGGCGCCTTCCGGGTACTGCAGGACGCCGGCCGAATAGAGATCGCCACGAGCGCGGCAACGCACGGCTATCTCCCATTGCTCTCGCGCGACTCGTCGATCTATGGCCAGCTCCGCATCGGGGTCGACGCCTACAAGCGTCACTTCGGCCGCCAGCCGCGCGCCATCTGGCTCCCGGAGTGCGCCTACCGGCCGGCGTATCAGCCCGACGAAGGGGGTCCGGTGCGTCCGGGGCTGGAGGACTTCCTGGCAGGTCTGGGCCTGGAGGTGTTCTTCGCTGAGACGCACACGATCGAGGGCGGGCGCCCGGTCGGGAAGGCGGCCGGCGACGCGATCGGGCCGTATGGCAACGTGGTGCGCCGCTACGTGATCCCCGTGTCCGCGCAGGCCCAGCCGACGGAGCGTACCACCCACCAGGCATACTGGGTGACCACTCCGCAGGTTGCCGTGATCGGCCGCAACAATCGTACCGGGTTGCAGGTCTGGTCGGCGGAGCATGGCTACCCCGGCACGTTCGACTACCGCGAGTTCCACAAGAAGGACGGGGTTTCGGGGCTGCAATACTGGCGAGTCACCGGAGCGCGCGTCGATCTGGCGGATAAGGACTACTATCACCCCGAATGGGCCGAGTACCGCATCCGCGAGCAGGCGGAGCACTTCTGCACCCTGGTGGAGAACGAAACCGCCGGCTACCACGCCCGCAGCGGCAAGTTCGGGATCATCGCCGCCGCCTACGACACCGAGCTGTTCGGCCACTGGTGGTTCGAAGGCATCGAGTGGATCAAGCAGGTGCTGCGGCTGCTGAGCCGGAGCACGATTGTTGAGCTGACCACGGCCAGCGAGTACGTCCGGACCCACCCGCCCGAGGAGGTGCTCGCGCTACCGGAGTCGTCGTGGGGCGCCGGCGGCTACCACTTCACCTGGCTGAACGTCGATACTGAGTGGATGTGGCCGATCATTCACCGCGCCGAGCGGGACATGGAGGAGCTAGTTGCCCGAGTGACCGAGACGCAGGGGCCGCGTCGCCTGCTGCTGGACCAGGCGGCGCGCGAGCTGGTGCTGCTCGAATCGAGCGACTGGCCATTCCTGGTGACCACCGGCCAGGCACGTGAGTACGCCGAGCAGCGTTTCCTCGGGCACGTCGAGCGCTTCGAGGCGTGCCGCGACGCGCTCGTCAACGGCCGGGACGGCGCCGCCGCGGCCGAGCTGGCGGAAGAGCTGTTCGAACGTGACAACCTGTTCCCAACGGTCGACCCGCGGGTCTTCGCGGCACGCCAGGGGCGCGCGTGAGAGTGCTGTTCGTCGCGGCGGAGGTTGCGCCGCTGGCGAAGGTCGGCGGGCTGGCGGACGTCGCCGCCGGGCTCCCGCGTGCCCTGCGGGCGCTTGGGCACGATGTCCGCCTGATGCTCCCGCGCCATGCCGGGCTTGTCCCGGTGGTGCGGAGCCTCGGTCTTGTGTTCGAGGCGCGCTCCGACCGGGGCCCGGAGCGCTGCGAGCTGTTCGAAGGCGATCTGCACGACGTGCCCCTGTATCTGGTCGGCAACGAGCGGCTGCTGAACCGTGAGCGCATCTACGGCTACCAGGACGACCTGGACCGCTATGTGTTCTTCTCCCGGGCGGCGCTGGAGGGCGTCCGGGCGCTTGGCTGGCGCCCCGACCTGGTTCATACCCACGACTGGCACACCGCGATCATTCCGGCCTGGCTGCACCTGACCCTGCGCAACGATCCGTTCTTCGGCGACGCCGCAAGCGTATTCACCATCCACAACCTGGCGTTTCAGGGCTGGTTTGACGAGGATTTCCGACGCCGCTTCGACGTCGTTCCACAGCAGGTGGTGGCGGTGCCGTGCGCCGGGGTGGACCTGCACAGCACCCTGGCGCTCGCGGTGGTCTATGCCGACGCGGTGAATACCGTCAGCGAGACCTATGCACGCGAGATCCTGACGCCTGAGTATGGCGAAGGAGTGGATGCTCTGCTCCGCTCGCGCCGCGACCGCCTGTTCGGAATCACCAACGGGATCGACTACGAGGTGTTCGACCCGGCGACGGATACGCGCATCGCTGCGCGCTATTCTGCCGCTGACCTGAGCGGCAAGGCGGTCGACAAAGCCACGCTCCAGCGCGAAGCCGGTTTCCCGGTCGTCCCGGACGAGATGCTCGTCGGGATGGTCAGCCGGCTGTTCGATCAGAAGGGGCTGGACCTGGTGCAGGCAGCGCTGCCGGAGCTACTCGCCGCTGGCGCGTTCCAGATGGTCCTGCTCGGCACCGGTGACGAGCGCTACGAACGGTTCTTCGCGGACCTGGCGCGGCGCTTCCCGGACCGCTTCGCGGCGTACCTGACCTTCGATGCCGCGCTGGCCGAGCGGATCTACGCCGGCGCCGATCTGTTCCTGATGCCCTCACGCTTCGAGCCATGCGGGCTGGGCCAGCTCATCGCACTACGCTACGGCACCGTGCCGCTGGTCCGAGCCACCGGCGGCCTGGTCGATACCGTGGCGGACCTCGACGAGCGTGGCGATCACGGCACCGGGTTCGTGTTCCGAGAGTACACCCCCGAGGCGCTGCGCCGGACACTCCTGCGGGCGAGCGAGGTGTTCCGGCAGCCCGAGGTGTGGCAGGGGCTGGTACGGCGGGGGATGCAGCGCGACCTGTCGTGGACGGCGTCGGCCAAACAGTACGAACGGCTGTATGCCGATGCCGTAGACTATCATAGCCGCGAGCCGCGTTAACCAGAGGGATAGGCCCCTCTCCAAACGGTCCGCTCGGCCTGCCCGATCGGGCTGTGCTGTTTCTGGCTCCGTTGCGCCTCTACGCGCTAGAGTGAGCCAGCCGAACTCAAGTATTGGCGGTACGTCCTCTGCGAGCTGGCCGGGCGTGCGCTGACATGTCGGTTCGTCCATCCGACAGGCGCTCTGGCTCGCGTGGGCAAGGCCACGCGCGGAGTCGGCGACGCGGGCCAGCTTGCTCATCGGTCGCCTGGGGGGTGCGTGCAGCTCATCGTACACGGGCACTTCTACCAGCCGCCCCGTGAGAACCCATTCACCGGGCGGGTGCCGCGCGAGGCGAGCGCCGCGCCCTATCATGACTGGAACCAGCGCATTACCGCCGAGTGCTACGGGCCGAACGTGGCGCTGGGCAACTTCGCCCGCCTGTCATTCGACCTCGGCCCCACGCTGGCACGGTGGCTCCAGCGCTACGCTCGGGCGATCCATCGCGGGATCGTCCGCCAGGGACGCAAGACCGCGATGGCGCAAGCGTACAACCACACAATCCTGCCCCTGGCGCCACTACGGGACAAGCGCACCCAGGTGTACTGGGGGATCGTCGACTTCCAGCGGCGCTTCGGCCGCGCGCCGCGCGGGATGTGGCTCCCGGAAACGGCCGCCGACCTGGAGACGCTGGACGTGCTGGCCGCGGCGGGGATCGAGTACACCATCCTGGCGCCATGGCAGGCCACCCAGAGCGGGATCGACACCACGCGTGCCTACCGGGTGCAGACGAGCGAGCAGCGCTGGATTACGGTGCTGTTCTTCGACGCCTGGCTCTCAGGCAGCGTCTCGTTCGATCCATGGGCGACGGAGGACGCAAAGCGCTTTGTGCAGATCAAGCTGGCGGAGCGGCGGGACGGCCAGCGGGCGGAGGAGCGGCTGCTGCTGATCGCCAGCGACGGCGAGCTGTACGGCCACCACCAGCGCGGGCGCGAGCACTGGCTACGGCTCCTGCTTGAGCACGAAGCACCACTGCACGGCTACCACCCCGCCACGCCGGCGGACTACCTGCGGCTGTTTCCAGCCCGGGACACCGTCGAGGTACGAGACCGCACCTCGTGGTCCTGTCTGCACGGCGTGGCGCGCTGGTCCACCGGCTGCCCCTGCACGGAGGGCGATTCGAGCTGGAAGTCCGCCCTGCGCGCGGCGCTGGATCGGCTCGGCCGGGCGCTGGATGCCGCCTGCGAGCAGCGGGCCGAGGGGCGGCTGAAGGATTTCTGGCGGGCGCGTGACGCGTCGATTGGCCTGCTGCTCGGCGATGCTCCGGCCGCGTTTCTCGCCGAGCACGCGGCCCGGCCGCTGACGACCGAAGACGAGGCGGCGATGCTGAAGCTCCTGGCGGCGCAATACTACGGCCAGGCGATGCAGGTGAGCGACGCCTACTACTGGGAGGATGTTAGCCGGCTGGAGCCGCGCACCGCGCTGGCTTACGCGGTGCAGGCCGTCGCCCTTGCCCGTGAGGCGGGCGCCGGGGACCTGGAGCCGCGGCTGCGGCACGACCTGGCGCTGGTTCGCAGCGCGCGCACCGGGCTGACCGCGGCAGACTACTACGACGAGGCACGGCACCAGCGCGAGCAGGTGCTCGCCGGCACCCAGGGGTGAGCCGCCCGACGCCGGGCGGCTGGAGGACCGGCCGGACGCTCACGCGCCCGGCCCGAACTCCTCCTGACTCTTTGCCAGCGTGCTCGGCCGCCGGCAGCGGGGACAGAGCGCCGGAGCCCCGCTCGCACCACGGACTGCCAGCAGCTCTTGCTCGCCAGCGCTGAACACAAAGCTATCGCCGCACTCACGGCACTGAACCAATCGGTCGTCCAGTGTCACACGAACCTCCCGTCGTTGGTAGACACCGCCATTGGTGTCGTTTGAGATGGGGATGAGCGGAGGGTCATTCCTGCTGCCAGGAGCCAGGCCGCCCCGGCCGCGACAAGCAGGTCGCCGATACTGAGCACTTTGTTGATCGGAGGCACGGGAATCACGTCCCCAAGCACAGGCAGGCGGGTGGTCGCATCGACCAACCGCGACTTGTCGCTGTGGCCCTGGGCCGCGAGCTGATCCACCCGCCAGTCCAGTCCGGCTGCACGTAGCGCCGGTTCGGAGACGGGCATGTAGCCACCATTCAGTAGCATGACCAGTGTGTTCGCCGCCAGCCCCAGTCCAATAAGCTTGAGCCCGGGCAGGTGCAGGTTCAGCGCCACCATGAGCAGCAGCGCCAGGTTGGTCGCCATCAGCACCGGCGCCACCCCGTCGCCCAGCCAGACGCCCAGCGGACCGACGAACAGCAGCACCTGGACGCCGAAGGCGATCGCAACCAGCCAGGCGTGGCGGACGCGCAGGAGCTGGAGGCGGGAGAGACTGCCGCCCCGGAGCGAACCGGCGAGCACGCCAATCGCGAGGGCAGCAACAGCAACAGGTAGCATGTGAACCGGGAGCATAGCAAACAGCTCGCCAGAAGGCAATGAACGACCGGGCAGATCGGTACTGCCCCGACGGACCGCCTCGCCCCCATCGCAGTCACCCTTCCGGGCCGCCGGCTCCCACGCGGCGAAACCCGCGGCGCCCAGGAACGCGGCCCGGCTGCTAGCGACCACCAGGCGCCACCGCCAGCGCCGGGGGCTCCGCAGGCCTGGTGGGGCGAGCGAGCGAGGCGGGCAGCGCGAGACAGATGCGCGCCCCGCCCAGGGGGCTCGCTTCGGCCCAGACCCGGCCCCCGTGCCGCTCGGCCATCAGCCGACAGAAGGTAAGTCCCAGACCAGCGCCCTGGCGGGCCCCCACCCCTTGGGTGAATGGCTCGAAGACGAGCGCCCGGTGGTCGGCCGGGATGCCCGGCCCGTCGTCGTCCACGGCGAAGAGCACGAGCCCATCGGGCCCCGGCCGGGCCGACAGCACCACCCGGGCCTGCTCGCCAGCGTGCTTGAAGGCGTTGTGCACCAGGTTCTCCAGCGCCCGCAGCAGCAGGCGCTGGTCCGCTTCCACCAGGAGCGGCTGGGCCGGGTCGGGCTCGTGTACGTCGAGCTCCACCGGGCGCCGGCCCGGCTGGCCGGTCGCCTCCGCTGTCTGGCGCAGCAGCTCGCGGCAGGAAAGGGGCTGGAGCACGAGCGGCAGTCTCGACTGCTCCAGCCGGAAGATGTCGAGAATATCCTGGACGAGCACCAGGAGGTGCGATGCTGCCTCCCGCACGTGGGTGGCGGCGTCGAGCTGCCCGGGACTGAGCGCACCCAGCCGCCCGCACGCGAGCAGCTCGGCGAAGCCGTCGATGACCGTGAGCGGGCCGCGCAGATCGTGGACGATCGTGTGGGCCCAGAACTCCTTCGCCATGGCCAGGCTGCGCTCCCGCTCGGCAAGCTGCTCCGCTGCGGTCCGCCCGGCGCGCTCCACCTGGTACAGGCGGTCCAGCTCGGCGGTAACGCGGTTCAGCTCCCTGGATAGTCGCCCTAGCTCGTCGCCGTTGGCCACCGCGAGCCGGCCAGAGAAGTCGCCCCGAGCGAGCCGGCCCAGGTGAACGCCAGCGGCGGCGAGCGGCTCGGTCAGTGCGTCGGCCATCGCGCCGGAGATGACGAGCGTGAGCAGCCCGGCCAGCGCCACCAGCCCGAGGATCGCGATCAGGTTGGTATGGTGCACCAGGTCGGTCTCGTCCAGGTCGTTCTTCAGATCGTCCTGAAGTGCCGACTGGAGTCGCTGCAGCGCGGATTCCGCCTGCCGCTCGGCATCGAGCAGCGCGCCGTTGTCGGTGGCCGTCGCCCCTGGTGCGAGCTGGCCCACCAGCGCGGCGTGGCGTGCCATCGCCGCCTCTAGCGCGTCCACGAACGGGCGGTACTGCTGCGCCAGCGCCAGCGCGGCCGAGGGGGAGACTGTTACCTTGTCATGGCTCGTTGCTTCGCGCAGGTGGCGTACCAGCTCCACACGTCGCGCGACGAGCGGCGCGAGCTGTGCCTGGCGGACGTCGGCCGGCAGCGGCTGGGCGCTGATCGCTTCTGTCTGTGCCAGGAGCTGCCCGAGGTCGTCCACGTGTCCCTGCCAGTCGGCAACGAGCTGCAGGTAGTGCCCGCGCAGGTGGATGTCCTCCAGCGCCCCGAAGCCCATCCAGGCGGTGCCGAGCGTCAGCAGCCCGAGGAGGATAAACGCGAGCCCGAGCTTGGTTCGCACCGGGACCCGGGCCCGCGCCAGGACCTGGCGGAGCCAGCCCTGCAGCCCGCGGTGCGGGCTGGCCACCAGGTGGCCATACAGGAGCGCCAGAATCGCCGCTAGCGGCGGCTCCAGCAGCAGGACGTCCTGCTGCGGCCAACTGAGGAAGCTGGCCAGCGTGGGCCGCGGGAGCGCGGGCATCGGCGGAGCCGACGCCGCCCCGATCAGGGCGAACTTGCCGTCACCCAGCCAGCTCGCCGCGACCGCAAGCAGGGTGGTCGCCGCCACCGCGGCGAGCGTTCCGGCGATCAGGCCGGCCAGGCCCACTCGCCAGGCGGGCGGCGACGGTCGGCGTGCGGCCAGCGGCCCGACAAACAGCAGTGGGAGCAAGACGAAGGGATAGGCAAATCCGAGGGCCGGGGCCAGCTCCATCACGCCGATGGCGGCGGCGGTCAGCGCGGCCGCGGCTGTCCCGGCCGCCACGGCGTCGAAGAGCCAGCGATGTGATACTGGCCGGCGTGGGCGCGCGTGCGACACCGTACTGTTCCCTGTGGTGAACTCGGGTCGGGCGTCCAGAAGTGGACGCGCCAACGCTGAAGGAGTGATTCGCCCGCCCCGCGCCAACCTGTAGAGGGGGCGCGTCGAAGCGGGGCGAGTTGCAGCCGCCCGCGTCAGACAGGGGCGCGCCTCTGCTGCGCCGCGCTCGTTCCCCCGGCCGCGGGACGCTGGTGTCGCCTACCAGGGCTCCGCGATGGCCTGCTGCAGCTCCTCGACGGTGCCCCGCCGTCGTTGCAGGGTGAATTCGAACGCTCCGTGCAGGAAGTACAGACGGGTGTAAAGAATCGGCTCGTGGTGCTGATTCAGATCGATCTGCTCGATCAGCAGCAGCATTGCCGTCTCCGGCACACCGAGCTTCCGCCCAATGTCGGGGCCCGCGTGGGTGGGCAGCAGCCGGGCCTGGGCGTGGGTCAGCACCTGCCCCCGCTCCTGCTGCAGGAACTCGTACAGCGAGCCGCCGCGCAACTGCACCTCGCCCAGCTCGCCCAGCAAGGCTTGTGGGACTGTGTCCTCCGAGTACACCACCGGGTGCCCGTCGGCAGTCCGTACCCGGCGCAGCGTCACCACCAGCGCCCCCCGGGAGATCCGCAGCCGGTTCGCGGTGACCAGGTCGGCTTGCGCGGTCACCCACTCAACCAGGCGATTCCCGGGCTGGCGGCCGTTGGCGCGGATAATCTCGCTCACCGTGACGTTCAGGTCGAGCCGGCTACGTAGCTGGGGCAGGGCGGCGTTCACGAACGTGCCGGTTCCGTGGCGGCGAGTGACGCGCCCTTCGTCCTCTAAAGAGCGGAGCGCTTCGCGCACGACGACTCGACTCACGCGAAACTGGTCCGCCAGCTCGGTTTCAGATGGGAGCTGCGATCCGGGCGGATAGACCATGCCATCCAGCAGCTCGAGCAGCATCTCGCGCACAGCCAGGTATTTCGGACCCCGCCGGTGCTCCTGCATACGGCCAACGCCCCTCCTTGGTTGCTGCTCGCTTGGGGCGGATCGGGAATGTGAACTAGGAATGCCTTGGATGGTACAGAGCCCCTGTGACAGCTCGACTGTCAGACCGCGTGGAGCTCGGGTCGCGACCGCCGAGCAACCGGCCGCTGCGGCGGGGCGGTTGACACTGCCCTGTCCCGGCGCCTAGCATGCCGCTCGCACAGGTGTTCTAGGCGGCCGATACCGGGGTCGGGTGCCCAGATGCTGCCAGACCCTGCACGCGAAGCGGCGTCAGCCGCTGGGAGAGCAACCGGAGGCTGCGTGGACGTCACGGCGCTGGTCGACTACCTGCTGGCCTCCCCCGACCATCGTGGCTGCATCACCGCGCACCGGCACCTGCCCGCCCGCCCGGCGCAGTATGCCGATCTTCCTCGGGCGCTGCACCCGCACCTCGGCCAGGCGTTGGCGGCGCGGGGGATCCACCGGCTCTACAGCCACCAGGCGGAGGCGATCGAGCATACCCTCTCCGGCCGCCACGTGGCGGTCGTCACTCCCACCGCTTCGGGCAAGACACTCTGCTACAACCTGCCGGTGCTCGACGCGGTCCTGCGGGACCCCGCCGCGCGGGCGCTGTACCTGTTTCCCACCAAGGCGCTAGCGCAGGATCAACTGGCCGAACTGTACGGGCTGGTCGAGGCGACCGGGGCCGATGTCAAGACGTTCACCTATGACGGCGACACCTCAGCAAGCGCCCGCCGGGCGGTCAGAGCTGCTGGCCACATCGTCGTGACCAACCCGGACATGCTCCATACGGGTATTCTCCCGCATCATACCAAGTGGGTCAAGCTATTCGAAAATCTCCGCTACGTCGTCGTCGACGAGCTCCACCAGTATCGCGGCGTCTTCGGCAGCCACCTGGCGAACGTCCTGCGCCGGCTGCGTCGTCTATGCCAGTGGTACGGCTCCAACCCGCGCTTCATCTGCTGCTCAGCAACGATCGCGAACCCGGCCGAGCTGGCGGAGCAGATCATCCACGAGCAGGTGGTACTGGTGGACCGCAGCGGCGCCCCGAGTGGCGAAAAGCACGTCCTGTTCTACAACCCGCCCGTGGTCAACTGGCAGCTCGGCATCCGCCAGAGCTCCCTGCTTGCCAGCCGCCGCCTCGCCAGCCTGCTGCTGCGGGAGCGGCTGCAGACGATCGTGTTCGCCCGCAGCCGGCTGGTGGTGGAAGTGCTGCTAAGCTACCTGCGTGAGGCGATGCAGCAGGACAAGCGCCCGGCCGACCTGGTCCGCGGCTACCGTGGCGGCTACCTGCCGCTGGAGCGGCGGGAGATCGAGCGCGGCCTGCGCAGCGGGGCGATCCAGGGAGTAGTCGCCACCAACGCCCTCGAGCTCGGGATCGACATCGGCGGGCTGGAGGCGGCGGTGCTGTGCGGCTACCCGGGCTCCATCGCCAGCGCCTGGCAGCAGATGGGCCGAGTGGGCCGGCGCGACGGCGCCTCGCTCGCCATCCTGGTCGCCACCTCGTCGCCGCTCGACCAGTTCATCGTCACCCACCCCGATTACTTCTTCTCCCGCTCGCCCGAAAGCGGCCTGGTAAACCCGGACAACGCGGTCATTCTCGCCAATCACGTCAAGTGCGCCGCGTTCGAGCTGCCGTTTGCCAGTGGCGACACGTTCGGTGGCGCAGCGGCGACGGGAGCGGTGCTGGAGCACCTGGCCCAGGAGGGAGTGCTGCACCCTAGCGGTGGCCGCTGGCACTGGTCGAGCGAGTCGTTCCCGGCCGAGGCGATCAGCCTGCGCAGCGCCAGCATCGACAACTTCGTGATCGTCGACCAGACCGACGGCGCCCGGGTGATCGGGGAGATGGACCGCATTTCGGTTCCCACCCTGCTGCACGAGGAGGCGATCTACCTGCACGGCGGGGTGCAGTACCAGGTGGAGCGGCTGGACTGGGAGCAGAAGAAGGCCTACGTGCGCCGGGTGGATGTGGACTACTACACCGACGCCAATCTGGCAGTGGACCTGAAGGTGCTCGACGTGTTCGACGCGGCGCCCGGGGGCGACACGCCCGGAGCACATGGCGAGGTGGCGGTGAGCTACCTGGCGACGATCTTCAAGAAGATCAAGTTCGACACGCACGAGAATCTGGGCTGGGGCAAGATCCACCTGCCAGAGGAGAGCTTCCACAGCCACGGGTTCTGGCTGGCGCTGCCGGAGCGCCTCACCGCCCCGCTCGGCCGCGAGGCGCTGCAATCCGGCCTGCGCGGGCTGGCGAACCTGCTCCTGGGCGTCGCGCCGCTGTTCCTGATGTGCGACCCGCGCGACCTGGGAGTGGTGCAGGAGATCCGCGCGCCCTTCACCGGCCTGCCCACGGTGTTCTTGTATGAGAAGATTCCCGCGGGTGTCGGCTTCTCGGAGCGGCTGTTCGCGCTGCGGCGGGAGCTGTACCAGGCGGCGCTCGACCTCGCCCGCGACTGCGCCTGCCAGAGCGGCTGCCCCTCCTGTGCCGGCCCACTCAACGAGGTGGGCCCGCTGGGGAAGGAGGCCGCGCAGCGGCTCCTCGCTGGGCTCGTCCAACGCGTCGGCTGACCGAGCCCAGCGCAGCCGCTGCACCCTCACGCCGCGGACAGGGATCAGATCTGTTCCCGCCCGCACTACGGTGCGCCGCGGCTGACGAGGGCGCGATCCATTGCGCGGGCGGTCTCCGCCAACTCGGCCTTGTAGGCAGCGAGCACCTCCCGCAGCGCCGGGTAGGCGGCGGCGACGATCTGCGCCGCCAGGATACCGGCGTTCGCTCCGCCGTTGATCGCCACCGTGGCGACCGGAACGCCGCGCGGCATCTGGACGATCGACAGCAGCGCGTCCAGCCCGCCCAACGTCCCGGACGCCGTTGCCACCGGGACACCGATGACGGGCAGCGGGGTGTGGGCCGCGAGCATGCCGGGTAGATGTGCCGCTCCGCCCGCGCCGGCGATCAGGACCAGCAGCCCCCGCTGGTGTGCCTGCTGGGCGTAGGCGGCCATCTCGATCGGGGTGCGGTGGGCGGAGAGCACCCGCAGCTCGTGCGGCACCCCGAACCGCTCCAGCATCTCGGCGGCGGGGCGCAGTGTTGGCAGGTCCGATTCGCTGCCCATGGCGATTCCCACTAGCGGCTGGTCGGCCAGCACGCTACACCTCCAGCGTGTCCGCCGCGGCCAGCGCCCGGGCGAGCGCCTCCTCGGGGCTGTCTCCCAGCGCAGTGACGTGGCCCATCTTCCGGCCGGGCTTCGACGGCCGCTTGCCGTACAGGTGGACGTGCGCGCCGGGCACGGCCAGAGCGCGCTCCAGGCCACGCGGCGCCGCCGCGCCGGTGCCGAGCAGGTTCACCATCGCCGCGGCGGGGCGTAGCAGCGCGGGGGAGCCGAGCGGCCAGCCGAGCACCGCGCGCAGGTGGTTCTCGAACTGTGACGTCTCGCAGGCCTCGATGGTGTAGTGGCCGCTGTTGTGCGGCCGGGGAGCCAGCTCGTTCACCAGGATCGTGTCGTCCTCCAGCAGGAACAGCTCCACCCCGAGCATCCCAACCACGTCGAACGCCTCCGCGGCTGCCAGCGCCACCCGCGTCGCCTCGTCACGGGCGGACTCGGGCAGGCGCGCCGGGACGATCACCTGATGGCAGATGTGCTCGCGCTGGACGGTCTCCGCCACCGGATAGGCCCGGCACTCGCCGTCGCGGCCGCGCACCACCATGACGGCCAGCTCGGCCTGAAACGGGATGAGCTGTTCCACCATCAGCGGGCGCTCCGGCCATCCCAGCGCCCGGCAGGCAGCTTCGGCCTCCGCTGGTCCATTCACCAGCACGTTCCCCTTGCCGTCGTAACCGCCCCGCCGCGCCTTGAGCACGAGCGGCCAGCCAAGCCAGCCGCCAGCAGCCACGAGGTCGGCGGGACTGTCCGCCGCGGCGAAGGGCGGCACGGGGAGTCCCTTCCAGCGCAGCGTCTGCTTCTGGATCAGCTTGTCCTGGATCCGCCCCACCGTATCCGGCCGCGGCAGCACAGTGGTCCCGGCCCGCTGGAGCGCCCGCAGGATGTCGGCTTCGACGAACTCGCTCTCCAGCGTGACCAGGTTGCTGACCTGGACGAAGGCGGCCTGCGCCGCCGGGTCGGCCCAGGCGCCGACAATCTCATGGGCGGCGATCCGCGCCGCCGGGCTGTCCGCGAATTGCTCGAAGATCGCCACCTCGAGCCCGAGCGGGATCGCGGCCAGCGTCAGCATCTGCCCGAGCTGCCCGCCACCGAGGATGCCGAGGCGGGGCGGGGCGGTGGGAGCGGTATGGCTCATGCCTGTGGAGGCCTCCCGGGGTACGATGCGGCCGTCTGGGCAAGAGTGTAGCGCAGCGCTGGCAGCCGCGCTGTGCGGAGGCTGCTGGCAGGCACCGAGGCAAGTGCGCAGCGTGCCGCGCGTCCGCCGAGGTACCTGGAACAGAGGTCCTGTCGCCCGGGATGGGTGGCTCCTGGGCGCCGGGCCGCGTTGGCAATCGCTGGGCAGATGCCTACCATTTCAGGAGAGAGCGCCAGGACAACGATATGCAGGATGAGATCGCCGCCCCGGGGCAGAGCGTGTTCCCGGAGTACACCGGCCGGAGTCTGGCAAACCTTGGGGCGACGCTCTGCCGGTTGTTCGGCGCGCCCGACGAGGGGCTCTTGTCGCCGCTTGACCCCGAGGCGCTCCCGCCCGTGCTGCTCGACGGTGTGGAAGTCGTTGTGCTGATGCTGGTGGATGGGCTCGGGATGGGGCAGCTCCAGCGCGCGATCGCGGCGGGGGATGCCCCGACGCTCGCCCGCCTGATCGACCAGGCGTGCCAGGGCGAGGGCTCCCTGGCAACGCTCACCTCGGTCTTCCCTTCGGCCACGATGTCCGCGCTGGCCTCGGTCAATACGGGGGTCGCGCCGGCGCAGCATGGGATTCTGGGCTGGACGCTGTATCTGCCCGAGTTCGGCCAGGTGGCGGAGATGGCGCGCTGGGGGCCGGTGGACGTTCCGGGCGCGTCGTACCAGGACCCGCAGTACGGCGGGCACGACCCGGTGGCGTTCCTGGGTGTATCCACCGTCTACCAGCGGCTGGCGGCGGCGGGGGTGGCGTCGTTCATCGTCAACCCGCGTGAGTACCGGGGCTCGGCGCTGAGCCGCATGCTGTTCAACGGCGCCCAGGAGGTGGACTACTCCTCAGGCCCGGGCCTGGCGGTTAACCTGGAGCGGCTGCTGGCGCTCGGCCAGCCGGGGGCGCGAAGCTACATCTACGTCTACTACGCGGGGGTTGACGCTGCCGCCCACCTGTTCGGGCCGCGAAGCGCCGAGCACGCCGCGGAGATCGCCACCGTCGACTTCTGGCTCGGACGCGTCCTGGCGCGCGTCCGCCCCACCGGGCGGACGCTGTTCCTGCTCACCGCCGACCACGGCCACGTCTTCACCCCTCCATCCAACACCCTGTTCACCGATACCTGCCCCGGCCTGAAATGGCGGCTGGCTGCCCTGCCCAGCGGTGAGCGGCGGCTGCTGTACCTACACGCCCGGGACGGCGCGGTGGAGCTGGTGCGCGAGGCGGCGCAGCAGTGCTGGGGCCAGGCGGCCTGCCTGGTGCCCACGTCCCAGGCGCTCGCGGCAGGGCTGTTCGGGCCGGGCGAGCCGTCCGAGGCGGCGCGGCGACGGATGGGTGACCTGCTGGTGGTCGCCCGGGGCGACTGGCAGTTCACCCTGGCGCCCAAGCCAGACCGCCCGGCGAAGCTGTTCTTCGGAAACCATGGCGCGCTCGACCCGGAGGAGATGCTGGTGCCGCTCCTCGCCTGGCGCTGCTGATCATCCGCACGAACGGCGCCGGGGCCTGGTCGCTTCGGAGCCGAGCCTGTCCCTTACCGGAAGGGCTGGCCGTAGCGCTCGCGGTGGGCGACCTGCCCCAGTGGTTTGCGCTGCTTCCGGCCCTTCCCCACCGCCTGCGCCGGGTAGCCGAACGGGAGGACCGCCCACACGTCGAGCTCGTCCGGGATGCCGAGCAACGGCTTGACGGCGTCGAGCCCGCCGAAGCCAGCCCAGTTGGAGCCAACGCCGTCACCCCACGCCGTCAGCATCATGGACTGGGCTGCGCGGCTCGCGTCGGACACCGCGAACCGCGTCCGCTCGATCGCTACCACGATCGCCAGCGCCGCCTGGGCAATGTAGGGCCCGGTCTGCACCAGGGCTCCAAGCTGGCGCAGCGTCTCGCGGTCCTGGACCACGATGAAGTGCCAGGGCTGGAGGTTCATCGAGCTGGCCGTTAGCCGCCCGGCCTCGACGATGCGGCGGACGACCTCCTCCGGCACCGGCCGATCCTGGTAGCTCCGCACCGCGAGCAGGGTGCGGACCGCCTCGAACACATCCATAGTCTGTGCTTCCTTTCCGGAGCTGCGCGGCGGCCGCCACGCTCGCAAGCCGATGCAGCAGAAATCGCGCCAGCCCGCTCCTCAGGACTGGCGCGCGGGTAGTGCGGTGGCGTGGCCAAGTCAGCCGCCCCGTGGAGCCTGGTATACACTGGCCACGCACAAGCCCGCTCATGCTGAGCGCCTGGAGAAGCTGGACGGCGAACGTGGACGCAGTGAGCTGGCTCGCCCCCGCGCGGCTGCCGCGGCGCCGGCTCGACATCGGCGATCTGGTAGACGGGACCCTCCATCAGACGCCAGCCGGCTCCTGCTTCGTTGGCGAGCGCGTCTTCCCGCTAGACCATCGCCACGGCGCGCACCGTCTTGGCGAGGCCCTGGCGGCCCCGGCAGCGGCGCTCGCGCTCATGGCCCGCGACCCGGAGGTGCGCGGGCTCGACCCGCGGGAGTCCGTCTTTCTGGACACCGAGACCACCGGGCTGAGCGGCGGGACCGGCACCTACGTGTTCCTGGTGGGCGTAGGCCGCTTCGAGGGCGAGGCGTTTGTCGTCCGCCAGGTGTTCATGCGCGACTACGCCGAGGAGCCGGCGCTGCTGCACGCGCTGGACGAGCTGTGCAGCTCGGCTCGGACACTGGTGACGTTCAATGGCCGAGTGTTCGACTGGCCGCTGCTGGAGACGCGCTACCTGCTGGCGCTCCGAGCGCGCCCCCGCCTGCGGCCGCTGGCCCACCTGGACCTGCTCCATCCGGCCCGCCGCCTCTGGCGCGGGCGGCTGGAGAGCTGCAGCCTCGGCTCACTGGAGCGCTGGGTGCTCGGGCACCGGCGAGAGGACGACGTGCCGGGCTGGGCGATTCCCAGCCTGTACTTCAACTACCTGCGCCACGGCGACTGCCTTCCGCTGCGGCAGGTGTTCCGGCACAACCTGCACGACGTGCTCAGCCTGGCTGCGCTGGTCGCCCGGCTCGGCCAGCTCCTGGGGAGGCCGCTCGACGCGGCGAGCAGCGCGGAGGAGCTGCTGGCTGTGGGCCGCCTCTACGAGGAGGCCGGCTGGGACCGGCAGGCGGTCGAGTGCTTCGAGTATGGGCTGCGGCTGGAGGCGCCGGCGGCTACGCGGGCGACGCTGCTGGCGCGGCTGGCGACGCTGCACAAACGGGCCGGGCGGGCGCAGCTCGCCATTGAGCGTTGGCGCGAGCTGGCTCGCCTGGGCCACGGCGACGATGTGGGGGCGCTGGTGGAGCTGGCCAAGCACTTCGAGCATCGCCAGCGCGACTATCAGGAAGCGATAGATCTGGTTCAGCAGGCGCTGGCGATCGTGGAGCTGCGCGCGCTCCGAGGCCGCGAGCCGACGGCGGGCCTGATTCGCCGGGAGCTGGAGCGCCGGCTGGCCCGCTTGCTGCGGAAGGCGAGCGCGGCGCGTGGTACCCTGCTGTAGCGTCGCTCACCGCAGCCACGCGGCGTGTGGCGGCAGCAACGGCTTCGCCAGCAGACGAAGGAGCCAGTGTGACAGGACAGGCGCCCGTGATCACGATCTTCGGCGGAGCGCGCGCCGCCGAGGGCAGCGACGACTACGAGCAGGCGCGCCGGCTGGGCCGCCTGCTGGCAGAGCAGGGCTTCGTGCTCTGCAACGGCGGCTACAGCGGGACAATGGAGGCAGTCAGCCGCGGCGCCAAGGAGGCAGGCGGGCGGACGATCGGAATCACCGTGGACCTGTTCGGCGCGACGCCGCCCAACGACTGGCTGGACGAGGTGGAGAACACCACCAACTTGCTGCTCCGGCTGGACCGCCTGACGCTGCGGGGAGACGCCTTCGTGGTACTGCGCGGCGGCGTGGGAACCCTGCTCGAGCTGGCGCTGGTCTGGAACCTGGTCCTGCTCGGCGCCAGCGCTCCCAAGCCGATCGTGGTCGTCGGCGATGCCTGGCGCCAGGCCCTGGCGACGCTGCGCCAGGTGCTCCCGCTCCGCGACAGCGACCTGGCGCTGCTTACGCCTGTCCCCGATGTGGAGGCGGCGGTCGAAGTCCTGCTTGCCTGGCGCGAGCGGGAGCCACGCGCCGCAGTGGACGCCTTGCCAGGCTAGGGGTTCCTCGCCGCGGTGGGCGAGGGCTTGCCAACCGGGCGCGGGGAGCCATCCGTGGAGGCGGCCGTCAGCTCGGTGGTCGAGTTCGGCGTTGCCGTCGGCCGCGCCTTACGCGTCCCCGCCTGCGACTGCGCTGGCGCCGCGGCGGGCGGATTCTGCGCCGGGTTCGCCGGTCTGGTCGGCTGGGCGGCTGGCCGCGCAACCTCGGAGGCCCTGGTCGGCGTGGCCGGGGCCGCTGTCGGCCGGGCCGGTACAGCGACTGCCGTGGGGGTGGACGCTGCTCTGGCGACCGTAGGCACGGCCCGCGGCGCCGAGACGGCAGGGGCGGCGGCCTGGACCGCTGGCGCCACCGCTGGCGCTTCGCTCGCGGGCTCACGCGCCGGAACCCGAGCGACGGCCGCGGCGGCCACTGCCGCCTCAGGGGTCGGGGTTGCTTCAACCAGTGGGGCGAGGGTGACAATCCCGCGGACGACGGCATCGACCGTGCGGTCCGGCGTCGGCTGAGGGATCGACAGGCGCGCCGAGACGCGCTCGCCACGGCCGCAGCCGGCGCTGGCGAGCGCCAGGGCGAGCAGGACGGCCGGCAGCGCGCGCGCGGAGGCAGGGCGGGACATAGCCAGGTCCTTCGTCTGAGGCTGCCGCCTGAGGTGAATGGCGCGGCGGCTTGCGCTAGCATACGCGCCCGGTGGAGCCGCTGCTACGCCTGGCGCCGCCCGAAACGCGCAGTTCGGGCGGGCGTTATCGGATTGTGACGAGCTGTGACGACCTACCAGGAAGAGAGGAAACAACCATGACGCTGCTGTTGGACGAGCAGGAGGTGACCCAGCTCGTCAGCATGGACCTGGCGCTCGAAGCGGCCGAGGAAGCGCTGCGGGGGCTGGGAGACGGCACCGCCAGCAATCAGCCGCGCCGGCGGGTGCGGACTCCGAAGGGCATCCTGCACACCATGGCCGGGGCCGTCGGCGCGGCCGGGATGCTGGGTGCCAAGTGCTACACCACCTTTCCCGGCGGCGCCCGCTTCGTCGTCCTGCTGTTCAGCGGGGAGGACGGGCGGCTGCTGGCGATCATGGAGGCCGATCGGCTGGGGCAGATGCGCACCGGCGCGGCCAGCGGCGTGGCGACGAAGTACCTGGCGCGGCCAGACGCCGACAGCCTGGCGCTGCTGGGCAGCGGCTGGCAGGCGCGCGCCCAGCTTGAGGCGATCTGCGCGGTGCGGCCCATCCGCGACGTCCGGGTCTACTCGCCAACGGCCGCGCACCGCGAGGCGTTCGCCCGGGAGATGGCGCCCGTGGTGGGGCGGCCGATCCGCCCCTGCGCCACAGCCGAGGAGGCGGTGCGCGGCGCCGCCATCGTGACCACGATCACCACCGCTCGGGAGCCAGTGCTGCTGGGCGAGTGGCTGGAACCGGGGATGCACGTCAACGCGGCCGGCTCGAACTGGGCGAACCGCCGCGAGCTCGACGTGGCGGCGGTGCAGCGCGCCGACCTGATCTTCGCCGACTCTGTCGAGGACGCGCAGCTCGAGTCGGGCGATCTCGTCGCCGCCGTCGAGGCCGGGGCACTGGACTGGGCACGCGTCGGCGAGATCGGCGAGGTCATCGCCGGCCGCCGGCCCGGCCGGGCGGATGCCGGCCAGATCACCCTGTTCGAGTCACAGGGGCTGGCGGTGGAGGATGTCGCGCTGGCCGCCAGGGTCTACCACCTGGCCCGCGCGCGGGGCCTGGGGCGCGAGCAGCCACTTGCCGACGGTTGATCCCGGTCTGCTACACTTCCCGACGCTATGGGCTCGGTCATCAAGAAGCGGCGCCGGAAGATCGCGCGCCATAAGTATCGCAAGCGGCTCAAGCGCGAGCGTTTCAAGCGGCGACGCGCTGGCGGTTAGGTATCCGTTGTTCCCGCGGAACCGGCCCGAGCCTCCTCGGGCCGGTTCTTGCTGTCTCCGCGGCAACGCGCCTCCTGCCAGCGGCGTGCGCCGTCACTCGTCCGCGGGCGGCTCGGCTGCTTCCTCGTCCGGCTCGACCATCGCCAGGCGCACCGATTGCGCCGCCCCGGCGCGGTCCGCGCTCGGCTGCTTTTTCACCTCGAAGTCGACCTCCATCCCCTCCTGGATGTCGTCGAAGTGCAGGCCCGGATGCAGGTCGCTGATGTGGAAGAAGTAGTCGCGGCCGTCGTCGGCTTCAATAAAGCCGAAGCCACGGTCCGCGACCCGGCGCTTGACGATGCCGCCCAGTGTGGTGCCAACGGGCGTCTCCTCCTCCGAGGGATACTCCACCTCGCCGTCGTAGCCCACGCCGTTGTACTCGCGCTGCAGCTCCTGGCGCTGCCGGCTGAAGTCGCGGCGGCAGGCGTCGCAATAGAACTTCTGTCCCTTGCGCGGGTGGAACGTCGTCCACACCCCGCGCGGACCCCGGTGCGTCGGCGACTCGCACTGAAGCTGATGCCGCTCGTACTTCAGCTCCAGCCGATGGAGCAGGTCGTCCAGCCAGATGATATCGAAGTCCGTCACCCGCTCCGATTCCCGCGGGTCGGACAGCCCCGGCGCGCAGCTCCCCTTGATGCTCGCGATGGCGACCCGCTTCCCCAGCCGGCGCACGTACTGGAACGCGGGCTTGAAGTCCTGGTCGCCAACGACAGCGATGGCGATGTCGTAGGCAGAGGGGAGCGCCGCGAAGTAGAGCATCGACGCGGCCAGGGCGATGTCAACGCACTTCTCTCGTGGCTCGAAGGTATCCTCAGGATCGCGGTCGCTCTTCTTCAGGCGGCGGCCGCGGAAATTGATCGGGTAGGTCTCGACCTCGTAGTGATACTCCTCGCTAAGCATCGCGAAGAAATCGCGTCGCCGCTGAACCGCTTCGTCGTCGCGTGGGTCATGATTCGAGGCATAGCTGCCGAACAGGTACGTGCGAACGACGTCGATCTCCGTGCCGTTGAGCCTCTGGCTGACGGCCTCTGACAGCACGAACGGAAGCTTGCCGAAATCGACCCGAAAATCAGGGCGTCCATAGGCTTCGCTCAACCGCGGCACGTTTGAATAGAGCCAAGTACCGTCGATGAATAGCATTACCTTTGCCACTAGAAACCATCTCCACGTGTACTGCCTGCGGCGTAGACCGGTTGCGGTTAGGCCATCGCAATGGTACGAGCAACAGGGGGGGCCGTCAACCTAATCCCTGGTGCGGGAATGGCCGCGCCGCGGGCAGGCGGGTGGCTCTCGGCGCCCGGCTTAGCGGCGCGTTTCACGCCGGCATCGGTGCCGCTGAGCCGAACTCACAGCGGCGGAGTAGAATGGCCGGTGGGCTCTGCCCGGGGAGCACACGCATGGCTGTGACCGCTACCCTTGCCGATCGTCTGGTCGCCCGCTACCTCGCGGCGACGCCGAAGTCCCGCGCGTATCACGAGCGCGCCGTCCAGGCGCTCACCGGCGGCACTACCCGCACTACCGTCTTCTTCGATCCCTATCCCCCCTGCGTCGAGCGTGGCCAGGGCGCCACGGTCTGGGATCTCGACGGCACGCCCCGCATCGATTTCCTGAACAACTACACCTCGCTCATCCTCGGCCACGCCCATCCGGTGGTCGTGGAGGCGGTGCGCTGGGCCGCCGAGCGCGGCTCGGCGTTCGCGGCGCCGACCGAGAACGAGCTGCGGCTGGCGGAGCTGATCAAAGCGCGGGTGCCGGCGGTGGAGCGTCTTCGTTTCACCAACTCAGGCACGGAGGCGACGATGTTCGCACTCCGCTGCGCGCGCGCCGTGACCGGCCGGCCGCTGGTCGCCAAGTTCGAGGGCGGCTACCACGGCACCCATGACTACGCGGCCTCCCCGGCGGGGGTCGGCATTCCCGACGAGGTGAAGGCGCTGGTGCTGGACCTCCCGTTCAACGACGCCGACGGCACGGAGCGGCTGCTGGCCCAGCACCGGGACCGGGTGGCGGCTGTGATCATCGAGCCCGTCCAGGGGGCGGGCGGGGTGATCCCGGCTGACCGCGCCTTCCTGCAGCGGCTGCGCGACCTGACCCGTGCCTGGGGCATGGTGCTGATCTTCGACGAGATCATCAGCTTCCGCATCGCCCCGGGCGGGGCGCAGGAGTACTACGGGATCCAGCCAGACCTGACCACCTTTGGCAAGATCATCGGCGGCGGCTTCCCGGTCGCGGCGGTGGGCGGCCGTGAGGAGGTGATGGCGGCGATGGACCAGCGGCGCGGCTCGGGCTACATCGCCCACGGCGGCACCTTCAACGGCAACCCGGTCGGCACCGCCGCCGGCATCGCGACGCTGGAGCTGCTGACCCCGGATGTCTATCAGCGCCTCAACGCGCTCGGGGAGCGCGTCCGCATGGGGCTGGGCGACCTGTTCGAGCGGCGGGGCGTGCCCGCTAGCGTCACCGGCATCGGCTCCCTGTTCAATATCCACGCCACCCGCGCGCCGATCCACGATTCTCGCGCCGTCCAGCGGGGCGACGCGGCATACCTGCGGGCGCTGATGCTGGGGCTGCTGCTTGAAGGCTTCTGGCTGGCCCCGCGCGGAATGGGCTGCATCTCCACGCCGATGGACGAGGGGACGGTTGATGCCCTGGTGGACGCCACCGAGCGGGTGTTGGATGAGCTGACCGCGTGACCCGGAGCGCCGCGCGAGCGGCCGAGGAGAGACTACGTTCAATGGAGAACTGCCGTGACCCTCGCTGAGAACAAGGCCCTTGCCCGGCGCTTCTTCGACGACATCCTGAGCATGCGCAACCCGACCGCCGCCGACGAGCTGCTGGCGGACGACTTCGTGCTCCACCAGCCGTTCACCCCTGGCCCGGTCTACGGCGCGGCTGGCTTCCGCTATACGCTGAGCAACTTCCGTATGGCCTTCCCCGACCTGGAGAGCTGCCTGGACACGGTCATCGCCGAGGCGGACCTGGTGGCGGTCCGCTTCACCTTCACCGGCACCCACCGCGGGGAGTATCTGGGCGTTCCAGCGACCGACCAGCGGGTCACCTGGAGCGGAATCAGCCTGTTCCGCGTTCAGGACGGCCGGATCGCCGAGGTGTGGGTGGAGTTCGACACCCTGGCACTGCAACGCCAGCTCGGGATCGAGCGGATCCCGGCCGAGGCGCTGGGGTAAGCGCCGCTACCGCTGGGCGTCCTTCATGTCGCACAGGCGATTGCCGACGCAGCGGTTCTGATCGAGCTGGGGCGAGGCCAGGACCCCGACGGAGATGCCGTAGTGCTGGTTACCCGCGCAATCGTTGTGGCGCGCCGCCCCGCTGGCCTCGTCGTCGAAACGGAGGCCGTCCTGCGCGTTCTCGCAACAGGCGTTCTCGTCCAGCGTCGGGCCGGCTCGCTCCCCGACGAAGATCCCGAAGACCTGGTTCAGTGTGTACAGGTTCTGGCGGGCGCTGCCGGCTGAGCTGCCGAAGTAGGCGCTGCCGCTGAGCGCATTGGCGCGGCAGTCGTTATCCTCCAGGACCGGGCTGGCATGCTCGGAGAGGGAGATGCCGGAGCGCTCGTTCTCGTGGCAGGTGTTGCTCGCCGCCTCGCCGCCAGCCTCGCCGAAGTAGGCGATGCCGCTGCGCTGGTTCCCCTCGCAGCGGTTGTGCTCCAGCGTCGGATGAGCCTGGTCCGTGACGATGATGCCGTACTGCTGATTGCTGGCACAGTGGTTCCGCCGGGCGGTGCCGCCAGCGCTCCCGCGGAAGGCGATCCCGTCCAGGCTGTTCTGCACGCAGCGCGTCTCCTCCACGGTCGCCTGAGCCCGGTTGGCGATCAGGATCCCGGAGCGGTTCCCCTGCGCCGCGCAGGCGGACACCCGCCCGCGCGGCAGGCAGCTCGCTGGACAGGGTGTCGGTACGGAGCCACCGCGCTCCGAGCGTCATCCCGGCGCCGGGGCAGGCGGCGCCGAAGTCGATCAGCACCGGCCGGTCCTGGCCCAGCAGCAGAATGTTCTCCGGGCTGATGTCCAGGTGGTAGATCTGCCGGGCGTGGAGCTCGGCCAAGGCGTCGACCAGCGCGCCGATCAGCCGCTCCACCCGCTCGGCTGGGAGCGCGCCTGAGCGGGTGGATTCCAGCTCCTGGCGGAGCGTCCGCCCGGACAGGTAGTCCATCACCAGATATGCGGTGCCGCGCTCGCGGAACAGGTCCGTCACCCGGACGATATGGGGATGCGTCAGCCGGGCGAGGATCTGCCCTTCGCGGGAGAAGCGCTCCAGTCCGCGCTGGAAGGTCTCGGCGCGTGCTTCGGGCACCCACATCGTGCCACTCTCCGGCTGCCGCCGGGCCTCGTCGGCCGGGTAGTACTCTTTGATCGCCACCCGAGCATCCAGCGCCAGGTGCCGGGCGCGGTAGGTGAGGCCGAAGCCCCCGCGCCCGATCGCGCACTCGATCTGGTAGCTGCCGTCGCGTAGCAGCGCTCCCGGTGGAAGCGCCTCGTGCAAGGCGTGGTGCAGGTCCGCGCTACAGCCGGGGCAGGTGGCAGCGGTCGGCTCCAGCCGGTCGTGCTGGCAGCTCAGGCAGCGCATGGCGACCACGGCGTGAGCGCGTCCTGAGACGTGGACTGAACAGGTATCACGAGGGCCTCGATTACCTGTTCGGCCGCGCTGGCCGAATCTTCAGTCGCCCGACGGTGCACTACTGCGCGGCGAGCTGGGCCAGCGTGTGCGACAGCTCGCGTAGCGCCGGATAGGCGGCTCGGTACGCCTGATAGTAGCGGTCGTACACCGGCGCCAGCTCGGGATTGGGCGCCAGCCGCTCGACCTCGCGGATCGTCGCGTCGCAGGCAGCCTCGACCGAGGGGTAGGCTCCGGTCGCCACCCCGGCCAGCAGCGCGGCGCCGAAGGCCGGCCCTTCCTGGGCGTTGACGCTGACGATCTCCACCTGCAGCACGTCTGCCTGCATCTGCCGCCAGAGCCGCGAGCGGGCCCCGCCGCCGGTGGCGCGCGCCTGGCGGACGTCGATCCCCAGCCCGCGGATGATCTCCAGCCCGTCGCGCAGGCTGTACACCACCCCTTCCAGGACGGCGCGGATCAGATGGGGGCGGTCGTGGCGGGCGGTGAGACCGAGCAGCGCCCCCCGGGCAAACGGGTCCAGGTGCGGGGTCCGTTCGCCCTGCAGATAGGGGAGCCAGAGCAGCCCTTCGGCGCCGGGCGGAACGTCCGCCGCCAGCGCCAGCATCAGCTCGTAGGGATCGCGGCCGTCGACGCTGGTGAAGCCAAGTCGGTCGCGCAGCCAGCGGAGCGACAGGCCGGCGGCCTGGGTGACCGCCATCAGATACCAGCGCCCGGGCACAGAGTGGGCGAAGGTGTGGACGCGCTGGCCCGGATCCGTCTGAACCCGGTCGGTCTGGGCGAAGATGATCCCGCTCGTCCCGAGGCTGCTGAGCGCCATCCCCTCGCGGACGATGCCGGTGCCGACCGCGCCGCAGGTGTTGTCCGCCCCGCCCGCGGCGACCGGGGTGCCGGCGGCAAGGCCGGTCGCGCTGGCGGCCTCCGACGTGACCCGGCCGGCGAGGTCCACGGATTCGTACAGCGGCGGCATCCAACTGCGCGGGATGCCCATCGCGTCGAGCAGTTCGTCCGACCAGCGGCGGGCGGCGACGTCGAGGAACAGCGTCCCGGCGGCGTCGGATACTTCCGCCGCCAGCTCGCCGGTCAGGCGGTAGCGAACGTAGTCCTTGGGGAGCAGCACGGTATAAATGCGCTGCCAGAGCTCCGGCTCGTTGTCGCGCGTCCAGAGCAGCTTCGGCGCGGTGAAGCCAGTCAGCGCCGGGTTGCGGGCGATGCGCGCCAGCCGCTCCGCCCCGACGTGCCGGTTCAGCCAGTCGCACTGAGCAGCGGTGCGCTGGTCGCTCCAGATGATCGCCGGGCGGAGCACCTCGCCGCGCGCGTCCAGCAGCACCGCCCCGTGCATCTGGCCGGACAGGCCAATGCCGTGCACCGCCTCCGCGGGGAGCGCCGCCTGCTGAAGCGCCCGGCGGATCGACTCGCAGGTGCCCTGCCACCAGTCCTCGGGCCGCTGCTCGGCCCAGCCGGGGCGCGGGTGATACAGCGGCCACTCGACCGTTACTGAGGCGAGGGGAGTACCCTCCAGGTCGAACAGGGCTGTCTTGGCGCCAGTGGTCCCGACGTCGATCCCCAGCAGGCAGGCTGTCGCCATTGTCCGCTCTCCTACTCCAGACTCGGCCCCAGGCAGCGAATCACCCGCAGCGGCGCCTGCCCGGCCCGGAAGCGGTGCCCGAGCGCGGCGGCGCAGGCGAAGGTGTCGCCCGCCTTCACTGGCTCCTGGCCAAAGTCCCCCTCGATGCTCCCCTCGCCTGCGGTTACGATCCCTACGTAAAAGCGGCCATCCTCCACCGCCAGCTCGTCCGCCACGTCCAGTCGGGTCGCGCCGAAATAGGGCGCCGCCGCCGGCCCCAGCAGCCGCCACTCGCGGGTGTCGCCGCGCTCGCGCAGCAGCCGTGGCTGCTGGCGGGTCTTGCCGGCGGTGATCGTCCAGTCGCGCGGGGTGTAGTCGAACATCGCCAGGGCGGTATCCCAGTCCAACCCCATGCGGGCATCCTCCTCCCGCGCCAGGAACGGCTGCCACTCCGCCAGCACCCCGAAGTCCGTCGGCTCCTGGGTCTCGGCGACCAGCACTCCCGGGCCGATGAAGTGCGGCAGGCCCGCGCTCACCAGGAATACGTCGCCCGGCTTCACCTCGAAGCGGTGGATGGCGTCGACGAGCATCTCCGTGTCCTGGCGCAGCACTGTCTCGCGGAACCAGCGCGGCGTCACGTGCTGGCAGAATCCGAGCCCCACGTAGGGCGGCTCGCCCCCCTTACCCTCGGCCTCCAGGACGATCCACGCCTCGGTCTTGCCAAACCTGGAACCCAGGTGCTGCTCGGCGAAGGAACGGCTCGGGTGCGCGTGGACCGGCAGGCGCTGGTCCGCGCTCAGCAGCTTCACCAGCAGTCCGGTGGTGGCACCCCAGCGAGCCAGGAACGCCGCTCCGAGCATCTCCTCCGGGTAGCTCTCCACGAGCTGCTGCAGTGTGGTCCGTCCAACCCCGGGCAGCGCCACCTCGCTCAGACCCTGCTCGCGCCCCTCGGCGTCGCGGTTCGAGGCCAGAGTGCAGGAGCCCACCCAGTCCTCCGGTCGATCCGTCTCCCGGGGCTCGGGGAGCCCGCGGAAGCGCTGCACCAGCTTCCCGCCGCGGTAAAAGCGCTGCACCGGGTTGTAGGCCAGCGGGATGGGCCGCTCGATGATCCGGTGCAGCGTCACATCCTGCTTCGCCACCGCTGCGCTCCTCCTGGTCGCCCCCCATAATGGGCGAGCGGGACCGAGTATAGCGCGCCAAGGTGGCTTCGAGCGTGGACCGCGAGGGACGCTCGCGCCTGAAAACAGGACTAATCCATTGGACTGCGCTCACACCTCGATGGGGGGTGACATGTGATTGGCCCCTCTGCTCGGGGATGAGCAGAGGGGCCTGGACGGGATGTGGCAGCGCCCGACGCGCTTACGGCGTGCGGCTGCCCGCCTGCTGCTGGTGCATCTGCTGCATCTGCTGGCCGGCCTGGTCGATCCGACCCTGGTCCCAGACCTGGCGAATCTCTGGCCAGATCTGCGTCTCCTCCTCCTGCATGTGCTGGAGCAGCGTATCGCGGAGCTGCAGGACCAGCGACAGCCACTGTGGATCTGAGGGATTGGTGCTGTCGATCTGCTGGACCATCATGTCTGCCTGCTTGACGTCCTGCTGGTGGTCCTGCTCGTAGTGGCTTAGGACCGTGCCCCGGGCGCGGGCATCCTGCTCGATCGGGCCGTATAGGTAGCGTGTCTCCATCTGCTCGTGCAGCTTGAGGTCTGGCTTCATCGTGTTCCAGAGCCGCAGCTGCTCCTGGGGCGAGCTGGCCTGCTCGAGCTGGCGGAACTTCGCCTTGAACTCCTCGTGCTCCTGCTTCAAGAACTGTATCGCGTCCATGCAGATAGCTCCCGAGCGAACGTCGGCGCCTGGCGCCGCGGACCTGCCCAGCTGCAAGCCATGTGCCGCTGCCGCTGAGATCGCGGCCGAGCCCCTAGGGGTTTGACGCTCCGGCAGAGGCCGTGTACAATTCCGAGTGAAACGGTAGGATTTTCGGGGAGGGGCGTGTGAAGGTCTCGAGCCGTGCCCATTACGGGCTCCGCGCCATGACCGAGCTGGCCAAAGCGTATGGCAGTGGTCCGTTGGCGCTCAGCGAGATCGCGCGGGTCGAGGGGCTGCCTGCCGCGTACCTGGAGCAGCTCGTGGCGGAGCTGCGCAAGGCCGGCCTGGTGGGCGGCGTGCGCGGCCTGCATGGCGGCTACACCCTGACTCGGGCTCCCAGCCAGATCACCGTTGGCGAAGTGGTACGTGCCCTGGAGGGCCCCATCGCCCCGGTGGAGTGCACCGCGGAGGATTACGCCACGGGCTCCTGCCAGCGCGAGCCGGACTGCCTGTCCCGCGCGGTCTGGCAGCGGGTGAAGGAGAGCATCGACGCGGTGCTCGACGCCACCACGCTGCAGGACCTGCTGGACGGGCGCGAAGGCTCGCGGACCATGCTCCCGGTGCTGCCGACCGCAACTCTGAAGAAGGTGAGCTGCTAACTCTGAGATGACTGAGACCACGCCACTGCTGCAGATCGAAGACCTGCACGTGTCCGTCGATGGCAAGCCGATCCTGCGCGGGGTGAGCCTGGCCGTCAACCGAGGCGAGGTGCACGCCCTGATGGGGCCGAACGGCTCTGGCAAGAGCACGCTGGCCAACACGCTACTGGGCCATCCCCGCTACGTGGTGACGCAGGGGCGCATCCTGTTCAAGGGGCAGGACGTCACCCGCCTGAGCCCGGACAAGCGGGCCAAGCTCGGAATGTTCCTGGCGTTCCAATACCCGGTGGCGATCCCAGGGGTGACGCTGGGCAACTTCCTCCGCACCGCAATAAAGGCCGCGCGCGGCGAGGTGATGTCCGCCATGGAGTTCCGCAAGCAGCTCCGGAGCAAGATGGAGCTGCTGCGCATGGACCCCTCGTTCGCCGGGCGCTACACCAACGAAGGCTTCTCGGGCGGGGAGAAAAAGCGTGCCGAGATGCTTCAGATGGCGCTGCTCCAGCCAGAGCTGGCGATCATGGATGAGACGGACTCGGGGCTGGACATCGACGCGCTGCGGGTGGTGGCCGAGGCTGTCAACGCGATGCTCAATCCGAACATGGCGGTGCTCATCATCACCCACTACCAGCGCATTCTGAACTACATCAAGCCCGACGTGGTTCACGTGCTGGTGAATGGCCGGGTGGTGCAGAGCGGCGGCGCGGAGCTAGTGCATCGGCTGGAGGCCGAGGGCTACACCCCGTTCCTGGAGGAAGACCGAACGAGCGAATCCGAGCGAGAGCTGGTGAAGGGAGTGTCCACCGATGGCCGTTAGCAAGCTCGACGTCCTGCCAACGGAATACAAGTACGGCTTCCGCGACGAGGAGAACTACGTCTTCAAGTCGCGCAAGGGACTCTCACGGGAGGTCGTGGAGCAGATCTCTCGGATGAAGGGCGAGCCGGAGTGGATGCTCAGGTTCCGGCTCCGGGCGCTCGAGCTGTTCTATCGCAAGCCGCTGCCCACCTGGGGCGCCGACCTGAGCGAGATCGACTTCGACAACATCTACTACTACGTCAAGCCGTCCGAGGCGCGGGCGCGCGACTGGGACGAGGTGCCGGAAAGCATCAAGAAGACGTTCGACCGCCTGGGCATCCCCGAGGCGGAGCGGAAGTTCCTGGCCGGTGTCTCGGCGCAGTACGAGTCCGAGGTGGTCTACCACAACATCCGGGCCGACCTGGAGAAGAAGGGAGTGATCTTCCTCGACATGGACTCGGGCCTGGCGCAGTATCCGGACCTGGTGAAGGAGTACTTCGGCACCGTCATCCCGCCGGGCGACAACAAGTTCGCGGCGCTGAACTCGGCGGTGTGGAGCGGCGGCTCGTTCATCTACGTCCCGCCGGGCGTCCAGGTGGAGATCCCGCTCCAGGCTTACTTCCGCATCAACACCGAGAACATGGGCCAGTTCGAGCGGACGCTGATTATCGCCGACGAGGGGGCGCGGGTCCACTACATCGAGGGCTGCACCGCCCCGATCTACAGCACCGACTCGCTGCACTCCGCGGTGGTGGAGCTAGTGGCCAAGCGCGGCGCTCACATCCGGTACACGACGATCCAGAACTGGTCGAACAACGTGTACAACCTGGTCACTAAGCGTGCGGTCGCCTACGAGAACGCGCTGGTGGAGTGGGTGGACGGCAACCTCGGCTCCAAGGTGACCATGAAGTACCCGGGCGTGTACCTGATGGGCGAGGGGGCGCGGGCCGAGATCCTCTCGGTGGCGTTCGCCGGCAAGGGCCAGCACCAGGACGCTGGCGGCAAGGTCATCCACGCCGCGCCGAACACATCGTCCACCATCACCTCGAAGTCGATCTCGAAGGATGGCGGGCGCACCTCGTACCGCGGGCTGCTGAAAGTCTACCCTGGCTGCGAGAACGTCAAGGCGTTCGTCCGCTGCGACGCGCTCCTGCTGGACGAGCTGTCCCGCTCGGACACCTATCCGTCGATCGAGATCGACGAGGAGAAGGTGGACATCGGGCACGAGGCGACGGTCAGCAAGATCGGTGAGGAGCAGCTCTTCTACCTGATGAGCCGCGGCCTGGATGAGGGCGAGGCGAAGACGATGATCGTGAACGGCTTCTTCGAGCCGTTCACTAAGGAGCTGCCGATGGAGTATGCGCTCGAGCTGAACCGGCTGATCGCGCTCCAGATGGAGGGCGCGGTCGGCTAGACCGGGCGCATGGGGCTCGGGAGGGGAGCGCCGCGGCGCGCTCATCCCGAGCAATCCCGACCAGAAGACTGCAACGACAGGGGTGGCTGGCCGGGCCTGCCACCCCGTCTTTGGGAGAAGCGCGTGACTACACACACCCGTGCGCCCGCCGGCGACGGCGCGGCTGTCGCCGAGGCGGGCCTCACGCGCGAGGCAGTGCTCGACCTCGTGCGACAGAAGAACGAGCCGCAGTGGCTGCGGGACTTCCGCCTCGAAGCCTGGGAGAGCTACACCCGCCTGCCAATGCCGACGCAGCGCGACGAGGCCTGGAAGCGCACGAGCCTGGCCGGGCTGGATCTGCGGGTCGTCACCCCGGCCGCGCCAGCCACGAACGGTCTGGTGGAGTCGCCCGAGGCGCTCCCGCGTGACCTCCGCGCCGCGGCCAGGGCGGCGCGCGACCTGGCTGGAGTGCTGGTGCAGCGCGACGCGGCGATGCTCTTCCGCGGGCTGTCGGACGAGGCGGCACGCCAGGGCGTGCTGCTGACCGACCTGGATACCGCGGTGCGGGAGTACCCGGAGCTGGTGCGCGACCGACTGGGCGCGGTGGTTCCCCCGGGCGAGGGGAAGTTCAGCGCGCTCAACGGCGCGTTCTGGAGTGGCGGAGCGTTCGTCTACGTCCCACGTGGCCGCAGCGTGGCGCTGCCACTCCAGACGGTCCTGGCGATCGCCACCCCGGACCTGGGGCTGTTCCCGCGGACGCTGCTGGTCGCCGAGGAGCAGGCGGAGGTGGTGCTGGTGGAGGAGTTCACCTCCCCGGCCCGACTCGGCCAGCCGGTGGTGAGCGCGGTGGCGGAGCTGTTCTGTGGCCCGGGCAGCCGGGTACGCTACTCCACCGTCCAGCAGTGGGGCGCGGCGGTGTGGCACTTCGCCACCCTGCGCTCCCGCCAGGAGCGCGATGCCGCGGTGATCTTCCTCACCGCGGCCACTGGGGGGCGGCTGACCAAGCAGTTCGTCGACGCGCTGCTCGTGGGCGACGGCTCGGAGGCGGAGCTGATCGGGCTGATGTTCGGCGACGACAGCCAGCACTTCGACAGCTACACCCTGCAGGACCACATCGGCTCCCATACCCGCTCGGACCTGCTGTTCAAGGTGGCGCTGCGCGACCGCGCCAGCTCGAACTTCACCGGCCTGGTGCGAGTGAACAAACAGTCGGTCAAGACCGACGCGAACCAGGAGAACCGCAACCTGCTGCTGAGCGACCAGGCCAAGGCCGACTCAGACCCGAAGCTGGAGATCCTCAACAGCGACGTGATCCGCTGTAGCCACGGTGCCACTGTCGGCCCGGTGGACCAGGAGTCGCTGTTCTACCTGATGACGCGAGGGCTACCGCGCGAGCAGGCTGAGCACGTGCTGGTGGAAGGGTTCTTCGATCCAGTTATCAGCCGCGTCCCGGTCGAGGCGCTGCGGAAGAAGCTCTGGGCCACGATCCGCCGCAAGCTGGAGGCGTAAGGAGAGACGATGCCGCGTTGGGTTTCGGTAGGTAGTCCGGACGAGATCCCGCCCGAGCGGGTCAAGGTTGCGGTGATCGGCGACAAGCGTATCGCGATCTGCAACGCCGAAGGGCAGTTCTATGCTATCGACGACGTCTGCACGCACGATGGCGGCTCGCTGGACCAGGGCGAGCTATTCGAGTACGAGATCGAGTGCCCGCGCCACGGGGCGCGCTTCGATGTGCGCACGGGCAAGGCGCTCACCCTGCCCGCCGTCTTTCCAGTGAAGACCTATCCGGTCAAGGTGGAGGGCGGCCAGATCAAGGTGGAGGTGGAGTAACCTCCGCCAGGGACGGCGACATGTTCGATCCCCGCGCTCTGCGCGCCGACTTCCCGATCCTGGAGCGGCGCGTGCACGACAAGCGGCTGGTGTACCTGGACAACGCAGCCACCTCGCAGAAGCCGCGGCAGGTGATCCAGGCGCTGGCGCGCTACTACGAGTGCAGCAACGCCAACGTTCACCGCGGGCTGCATACGCTCGCCGAGGAGGCGACCGAGCAGTACGAGGGCGCCCGGCGCAAGGCGGCGCGTTTCATCAACGCCAGCGGCCCCGACGAGATCCTGTTCACCCGCAACACCACCGAGGCGATCAACCTGGTCGCGCTCACCTGGGGCCGGGCCAATGTCCGGGCCGGAGACGAGATCCTGATCACCGAGATGGAGCATCACTCCAATCTCGTCCCCTGGCAGCTCCTCTGCCAGGCGACCGGGGCTCGGCTGCGCTACGCCCGGATCTGCCCGGACGGGACGCTCGACCTGGACCAGGTCGCGGCCCTCATCGGCGAGCGCACCCGGCTGGTGGCAATGACCCACATGTCCAACGTACTCGGGACCATCAACCCGGTCGGGGGGGTGGCGCGGCTGGCACACGCGCGTGGGGCGCTGCTGCTGGTCGACGGGGCGCAGAGCGTCCCGCACCTGCCAGTCGACGTGCGGGCGCTCGACTGCGACTTCCTGGCCTTCTCGTCGCACAAGATGCTTGGGCCGACGGGCGTTGGGGTGCTGTACGGGCGGCGGGAGCTGCTCCAGGCGATGCCGCCGCTGTTCGGTGGCGGGGAGATGATCTCCCGCGTGGAGGAGCAGTTCTCCACCTGGAACGAACTGCCCTGGAAGTTCGAGGCGGGCACGCCCAACATCGCCGACGCCATCGCCTTCGGCGCCGCGCTGGATTACCTGAGCGCGCTGGGGATGGAGGCCGTCCGCGAGCACGAGCGCCAGCTCGTCGCCTACGCACTGGAGGCGCTCGGCCAGGTGCCGGCGATCACCATCTATGGCCCGCCCGATCCCGCGCAGCGGGGTGGCGTCGTCGCCTTCAACTTTGGCGGGATCCACCCGCACGACGTGGCGACCGTGCTGGACTATGAAGGGGTGGCAGTGCGCGCTGGTCACCACTGCTGCCAGGTGCTGATGCGCACCCTGGACATCCCGGCGGCTGCCCGGGCCAGCTTCTACGTTTACAATACCGAAGAGGACGTCGACGCCCTGGTAGAGGCGTTGAATTCGGTACGGGAGGTGTTCGGCAGTGTCGCTGGACGGCCTCTATAGAGAGATTATTCTCGACCACTATCAAAACCCGCGTAACCGCGGGGTGCTGGAAGATGCCGACGCCGCCAGCCACGGGCACAACCCGCTCTGTGGCGACGAGGTCGACGTCTTTTTGAAGCTGCGCGGCAGCCAGATCGACGCCATCGGCTTCACCAGCCGCGGCTGCTCGATCAGCCAGGCGACTGCCTCGATGATGACCGAGAGCGTCAAAGGCCACACGGTCCAGGACGCCGAGGCGATGGTCGCCGCCTTCAAGGCGATGATGCTGGAAGGGGGCACCCTGGATGGCCGGCCCGAGATGGCGGACCTGGAGGCGCTGCAGGGTGTGAAGCAGTACCCGGTGCGCATCAAGTGCGCACTGCTGCCCTGGAATACCCTGCAGGACGCGCTGGACACCTATCAAGCGCGGTCAGGTTCCGCCTGATAAGCGGATACGGCCGCTCGCAGCGCCCAGAACCCCGACGACGAAGGAGATGACCATGATCGACGAGACGACCGCCCAGAACGGCGCGGCCGCCGAGATGCCGAGCGAGGCCGAGGTCCGGCAGGCGCTCAAGAGCGTGTACGACCCGGAGATCGGCCTGAGCGTGGAGGACCTGGGCCTGGTGTACGGCCTGCGCTACGAGGGCCGCAAGGCGATCATCATCATGACGCTCACCACCCCGATGTGCCCGCTCGGGCCAGTGATCAAAACCCAGGCCTACTCCGTGCTCACCAGCCGCTTCCCCCAGATCGAGGACGTGGACATCGAGCTGGTCTGGGAGCCGCGCTGGGACCCGCGCACCATGGCCAGCGAAGAGGCCAAGGCCGAGCTGGGCATCTGGTAGCCGCGGCGAGCTGCCGCCGGGGCGCAGGGGCAGGCCAGCCCTGCTGGCACGGCCGGTGGCGCCGCGTGAACGGCCCGAACGAGCCTTGCCGGGGCCTCGCGGCGGCCAGTACCCTGAACGCCCATGGGGCTTGAACCCGAGCTGCACCCCACCGACCGGCGCGCAATCATCCGCCACTTCAATCCCGCCGGCCGTATCTGGCTGCGGCTGGTGGCCCGCTTGCACGAATACGCCAGTGACCTCGTCCCCACTACGCTCAACCTCTCCTGGATTACCGACACTCTGGCCGTGGGCGGCTCGTTCCGCCGCCGCGACATTCGCCGGCTCGCCGCGCTGGGGATCACCGCGGTCATCGACGCCCGGGCTGAGGCAGCGGACGACGAGGTCGCGCTTGCCCAGCACGGCATCGAGCTACTGCGCCTGCCGGCGCCCGACCGCTACGCGTTGAGCCCCGAGCAGCTCGAGCTTGGCGCGCGCTGGGCGCTGGAGCGGATCGCGGCCGGGGGCAAAGTGCTCGTTCACTGCGAGCACGGGGTGGGGCGCGGGCCGCTGCTGGGCGCAGCGGTGCTCGTCGCCGGGGGGCAATCGGCGCCGGAGGCGCTGCGGCTGCTGCGCCGCAAGCGCTGGCAGGCGGCGCCAAACGACCGGCAGCTTGAAGCGCTGCTCCGCTTCGAAGAGCGGCAGCGCGCCCGGCGCGCCGCGCCTGAGTCGCCTGGGCCAGACCAGTCGCTCGCCGCGTCGTAGCCGCTCCACGGGCCAGCAGACGCGCTGGCGGTTTCACGGCATGGCGCGTGTTTGACGCTTCGGCCTCCGGATGTTACGGTCCGAAGCGCGGGCAGTGGATCGGGGTTGCTCGCTGTGCCACGCTGGGGGGCTTGTGCCTGGCAGCCACTGGATGATCACCTCCACCTGGGAGAACTACGAGCGGACGTTGCGCCAGGGGCTAACTCTCCTCGGGCTGCGCACCCGACACCGCAAGAAGGCTGAGCGCATGGTGCCGGGCGATCGGGTGCTCTTCTTCGCGTTCGGCTGCGACTGCTTTACCGCCACCGCGACCGTCGCCTCCACCTACTTCGAGGACCACACCCCGATCTGGCTGAGTGGCGAGTCCCGGCCGGACGACTTCCCCTGGCGGGTTCGGCTCCGCCCCGACATCATCCTGGAGCCGGGCGAGTACCTGGATGCCCACCAGATCGCGCCCCGGCTGCTGTACGTCAAGCGCTGGCCACCCGAGCAGTGGCCGCTCGCATTCCAGGGCCAGGTACACCTGCTGTCGGCCCAGGACTTCCGCCTGATCGAGCACGAAATGGAGCGCATCCAGGCCAGCCGGCACGGACGGGGCAAAGCGTCCCGGCCGTGGGCTGAGCAGCAGGCGTCGCGGCGGGCTGGGAGACGATCCTAAGAAACGCCTCTGCGAAACGCCTCTGCCGGGGCCGAGCGGGCAGGAGCTGCTCGCTATGCCCACAGGATGCATCTATGCTGAGCCGGGACGCTGGGGAGGGGCAGCCGGGCTGACAGAACCGGGCCGGCGCCAGGGTGGGTGCTATACTAGCTGCTGAGCCGACTGTCTTGTGAGCCGCGGCTGAATGTCGCCCAGTGCGATGGCTGCCTGGGCGTGACGCCAGGTGCACCCTGGGGGGATGATGGCAAAACGTGACCTCGTCATCCGCGTCGCCGGTGAGGCGGGTGAGGGTGTTCTCAGCACAGGCCAACTGATTACGCAGGGGGCTGCGCGCGCCGGTTTCGGCGTTCTCACCGACTCCGTCCCGCCCGCTGAGATCAAGGGCGGGCACTCCTTCTTCCAGATTCGCTTGAGCGACCACCGCCTCTACTCGCGCGGCGATGCGTTGGACATCCTGCTCGCCTTTAACGAAGAGGCGTACACCAAGAACATCAAGGAGCTTGCCCCGGGTGGGCTGCTGATCTACGACTCGGCCGAGTTCACCCCGCCCGAGAGCAGCGCCTACCGCTCCTACGCGCTCCCTCTGACGGACCTGGCGAAGAACCAGCTCCAATTCGAGCTGGCGAAGAACGTCGTCGCCGTTGGCGCCGTCGCGGCGCTGTTCGGGATGAACATGGAGTTCCTGAACACCTTGATTCGGGAGCGCTTCACGCGCAAAGGTGAGGACGTCCTGAACAAGAACCTGCGCGCGCTGGAACTGGGGCGCCGCTACGTCGAAGAGCACATCCCGGATCGTGACGCGTTGAAGATCCGGCCGGGCGCGCCCGCCACGGACCGCATCGTGGTGTCGGGCAATCAGGCCCTGGCGATCGGTGCCCTGGTGGCCGGCTGCCGCCGCTACGCCGGCTACCCGATCACCCCGGCCACGGACATCATGGAGTTCCTCGCTGCCGAGCTGCCCAAGATGGGAGGGGTGGTGATCCAGGCCGAGGACGAGATCGCCGCCATTGGGATGGTGCTCGGCGCCTCCTACGCCGGCTACAAGGCGATGACGGCCACCTCCGGTCCGGGCGTCAGCCTGATGACCGAGATGCTCGGATTGGCGGCGATGGCCGAGGTCCCGGCGGTGATCGTCGATTGCCAGCGGGCTGGCCCTTCGACGGGAATGCCGACCCGCCACGAGCAGGGCGACCTGCTGTTCTGCGCCCACGGCGGCCATGGCGAGCTGCCACGCGTGGTGCTGGCCCCGGTCTCGGTCGCCGACTGCTTCACCCAGGCGATCAACGCCTTCAACCTGAGCGAGGAGTTCCAGACGCCGGTGATCCTGCTGTCCGACACCGTGCTGGCAGTCCGAACGGAGAGCATTCCGCGCCCGGACGTGGCGAACGTGCGCCTGGTCGAGCGGCGGCGCTATGTTCCGAACGGAACGAACGGCCACGATGGCTTCCTGCGCTATCGCCTCACGGAAGATGGCGTCTCGCCGATGGCGGTTCCGGGCACGCCCGGCGGGCAGTACGTGGCGACCGGGCTGGAGCACAACGAGGCGGGCCGGCCGCGCTATGACCCGAAGACGCACGCGGAGTTCACCCGCAAGCGCTTCCGCAAGCTGGCAGGCGCGGCCATGGCGGCTCCGCCCCCGCACCGCTACGGCGACCCCTCTGCGGAGCTCGGCGTCATTACCTGGGGGTCCACCTGGGGCGCCGTGGTCGAGGCAGTGGACGCCGCCGCGGAGCGCGGCCTGAAGGTAGACGCCATCGCCCCGCGGATGGTCTGGCCGATCCCGGATCACCAGCTCCGGCCGTTCCTCGAAGGGAAGCGGCAGGTGCTGGTTCCCGAGGTGAACTACAGCGGGCAGTTCGCGCAGCTCCTGCAAGCGCACTTCTGCCGCGAGTTCACCCCTGTCAATACCTATGGCGGGCAGCCGTTCAAGGTAGCGGAGCTGCTCGCGGCGATGGAAGGGGTACACCAGCGTGTCGGATAGCACTGCAGTCCTGGAACGAAAGATCGAAGACTACAAGAGCGAGGAGAAGCCGACCTGGTGTCCCGGGTGCGGTGACTTTGGGGTGCTCAACGCGCTCTACAACGCGATGCGCGCCAAGGGCTGGGCTCCGGAAGAGATTGTCCTTGTCTCCGGCATCGGCTGCTCCAGCCGCCTGCCGTTCTTCGCCGCGACCTACGGCTTCCACGGCGTCCACGGCCGCACGATGCCGATCGCCACGGGCATCAAGGTGGCCAACCCGAATCTGAAGGTGCTGGCGGTGGGCGGGGATGGCGATGCCTTCGCCATCGGCGGCAACCACTTCCTGCATGCGGCGCGGCGGAACCTGGACGTGGCCTACGTCATCATGGACAACGCGATCTATGGCCTGACCAAAGGCCAGACATCGCCCACCTCCAGTGTCGGCTTCGTCACCAAGAGCACCCCGCGCGGTAATCCGGACCAGGCGGTGAACCCGCTGGAGCTGGCGCTCGCGGCCGGGGCGACCTTTGTGGCCCGTGGCTTCTCCGGCAAGCCGAAGGAGCTGGCGGAGCTGGTGGTGAAGGGGATCGACCACAACGGCTTTGCCTTCATCGACGTCTACAGCCCCTGCCCCACGTTCAACAAGGTCAACACCTTCAAGTACTACCGCGAGGAAGTGGCGGATCTCCCGAAGGACCACGATCCGACAAGCTACGAGGCGGCGCTGCGGCTGGCGATGTCCCAGGACCCGCTGTACCTGGGCATCTTCTACCAGGCCCCGCAGAGCACCAGCTTCGAGGACCACGTTCGATCCCAGCAGAGTGGGAGCGAGGCGGACGCGCCCCAGGTGATCGAGAGCATTCTGCGGCGCTTTTCCTAGGAGCCGACCTGGATCCACGCGTTCAGCGCTCCCGTGGGGCAGCCCGCGGGGGGTGGGTGGATGCCACGTCCCCGGACGCTCTCGGGATCCCGTCGCGAGAACGCCCGGGGACGGACGCTAGCCCATCAGCGCGACCCGGGTGGACGCGGCCGCGAAGGCTGAAACGTCGAGATTGCTCACCGTGACGGTGTGCTGGGTGGTGTCCAGCGTCGTCGGGAGTTCCACCCACTGGCCCTGGGTGTAATAGAACAGCCGCAGTGGGCCGCCGCTGACCGCCTGCATGCCCCGATCGGCATCCGTGTACCGAAAGATCAGGTTAACGCCGTTCGGTGTCGTCACCGGGGTGAGCTGCAGACTGGCAGCCTTGATTTCGTGCAGCCCGTCCGGAGCGGCCGGACCGGGGGTGCTGGCCAGGTCGATCGGCGCTTCGATCACCTGAACCTCACCGCCGCTGGTCCACTGCAGGCTGAGCGCTCCGTCGCTGGCAGTGAAGGTGGCGCTCGTTGAGCTCAGCGTGGCGCTGGCGCTCCCCGCCGTCGGGGCGGGTGCCACCTCGGGCGTCGCGGCGGCAACGGGCGTCGCGGTCGGCTCGCTCGAGGTGTTGCTGTTGCCGTTGCCATTGCCGTTCCCGTTGCTGCTGTTGCCGTTGCCATTGCCGTTGCTGCTGGCAAGGCTCGCTATCCCGAATGGTGCTCCAAAGGCGGCCAGGCCGCTTATCGACGAGCTGCTCTGTGCGGCGGCGGCGGCCACGGATCCCAGGGCTGACAGCGTGACCATGGCCCCGATCCCGACCAGGCGAGCGAAGCGGTTCCTGTTTTCCGGCACAGGTCTGTACCCTCCCCGTCATCGGCACATTCGCGAAGCGGGCGCGCAGCAGCGGGCGACCCGGCGCGCGTGCAGCGCCACCGTAGCGACCAGAGGTTAAGTCGGCATTAAGGCCCGGAGCCGGCACAGTCGGGCAGGGCAGTTCAGCGGCCGCCAACAACCCCGCGGCAGGCGCGCAGAGCGGCCCTGGCACAGGCCGTCAGGTGGTGGTCTTACTGGCGGGAGCTACTGGCTGACGTCCGAGTGCTCGACCGGACCCCAGGTGGCCGGCGGCCAGTACGAGAACCAGGCCTTGCCGATGATGCTGGAGACCGGTACGTACCAGCCGAGGTGCGAGTCGCTGCTGTTGGGGCGGTTGTCGCCCAGCACGAAGTAGTTGCCTTCAGGAACTCGTCGCGGCTCCAGGTCGTAGGTGGCGAGGTGTACCAGGTAGGGTTCATTCAGTGGCTGGCCGTTGATGTACACCTTGCCGTGGACGATTTTGACCTCTTCGCCGGGCAGACCGATCACGCGCTTGATAAAGTCTCGATCCGTACCGCCCGGCGCCTCGAACACAATGATGTCGCCGCGCTGAGGGCTGCTGAACAGGAAGTGCGGCCCCTGAGGGTGGGTGGGATCGGCCGGGACCAGCGCCTCGAGCGGCGTCCCATCGGCCCGGAAGTACACCGCCTTGTTGATCAGCAGATACTCGCCGGTGTGGAGTGTCGGCTCCATGCTCGCGCCCTCCACCCGGAAGTTCTGCACCACAGAGCGGACGAGAAAGAAGATGACCAGCGTCAAAATGACGGTCTGGAGAATCTCTGCGAGCGCCGAGCGCAGCTTGGAGGGCTCGGCGCGAGCACTGTCGACAGCGGGCACCGGGGCCGTCTGGGCGCGATCATCGACTGTGCTCATCTAACCTCCAGAACTTCCAAGCCAGCCAGGGTGAGTATAGCCGCCGGATGCGCCGCGGCTCGTCGTTTTTGGGGGGCTCCGCTAGCGTCCCGATGCACCGGCTGGCGCAGGTGCGAGCCGAGCACGCAGGGTCGCAAGATCTATTCCGAGCGCGGCAGCAGCGGCAGCTTCATCGCCGTTGGCCCGGCGCACAGCCTCGGCCACCAGCTCGCGCTCGAACTCGGCCACGGCCTCGGCGAAGGTCAACCCCCGCGCCAGCGCCTCTGTGGCTTCGCTCAGCCGCCGCTCCTCGGGGCGGCCCGCCGCCTCATCGATACTGGGCGTGAGCACCAGGTGCTCCGGGGTAATGACCTTGCCCCTGGACAGCACCACCGCGCGCTGGATCGTGTGCTCCAGCTCGCGGACGTTGCCCGGCCAGTCGTGCGCCACCAGTCGCGCCATCGCCTCCTCGGAGATTCGGGCCGGCGGGGCGCCGGGGGAGAAGCGGTGCTTATCCAGGAAGTGCTCGGTCAGCAGGATGATGTCGTCCCCGCGCTCACGCAGCGGCGGCATGTCGATGGTGATGACGTTCAGGCGGTAGTAGAGGTCTTCACGGAAGCGTCCCTCGGCGACTTCGCGGGAGAGATCCTTGTTTGTGGCGGCAATGACCCGGACATTCACCTTTACGGTCTCGGTCCCGCCTACCCGCTCGAACTCCTTCTCCTGGAGCACGCGGAGCAGCTTCTTCTGCATCCCAAGCGTGATCTCGCCGATCTCATCCAGGAAGATCGTCCCGCCGTGGGCTAGCTCGAAGCGGCCCTTGCGCTGGGCCACCGCGCTGGTGAACGAGCCCTTCTCGTGGCCGAACAGCTCGCTCTCCAACAGGGTTTCCGGCAGTGCGGCGCAGTTCACCTTGACCAGCGGGCCACGGCGCCGGGAGGAGTTCTCGTGGATGACTTCCGCAACCAGCTCCTTGCCGGTTCCGGTCTCGCCGGTCACCAGCACGGTCCAGTCGCTGTCCGCCACCTTGCCCACCGTCTTGAACACCTGCAGCATCGCCGGGCTGCGCCCGACGATCCGCTCCGATGGATCGGTCTTGCTCTGTTTGCGCTGCAGCTTGACCTCGTTGACGAGGTCGCTGTGCTCGAAGTACCGCTGGATGGTCAGCAGAACATCATCGATCGCGAACGGCTTGGTCAGGTAGTCGTAGGCGCCGCTCTTCATCGCCTCGATTGCGATCTGGGAGGTGCCGAAGCCGGTCATGACGATGACGCCGGGCGGGTTGTCCAGATCGCTCATCCGCCGCAGTACCTCCAGCCCATCCGGCTGCGGCATCCGCACGTCCATAATGACCAGGTCGGGCTGGTTGTCCTCGTCGGCAACGGCGCGCAGCACTTCGGTTCCGGTCTTGGCCTCCCGGACCTCCCAGCCCTCTCCGGTCAGGAGATCGCGCAGCATCGCGCGGATCGACTGGTCGTCATCGGCTACCAAGATGGTGCGCTTCTTGTCCAACGAATCTCTCCTGAAGGGCCGCGAGCGGGCGCGAGGTTCGTATTGAGCGAAGCGGAGCCTTGCTCCCAGGGCGCCGGCCCCATTATAGCCTACCTCTTGTGACCGGGCAGAGGAGCATTCGTCTCACAGAGGTGCCAAATCGGGCGCCCGTCGTGTTCGCGGCTTGCGCCGAGCCGCGCCTGGTAGAATGCTATCTCCGCTACCAGCGGGCACTGTGTGACACCCCTGGTATCGGGGGCCGGACGCCACCGGCGGCCGAGCCGCTTACACTGATCTGGAGCGTGGCGCCGCCACTGGCGCGGCAGGGGAGCAGGAGCCGAAAGGTGAGGTTTGGCGTGGTCGTGTTCCCGGGCACGAACTGCGACCGGGAGACGCTGTTCGTGCTCACAGATGTGCTTGGCCAGCGCGCCGAGCCGATCTGGCACGAGGACACCGACCTGTCCGGCTACGACTGCCTGATCCTGCCGGGTGGTTTCGCGCACGGTGATCACCTGCGGGCCGGGGCGATCGCCCGTTTCTCCCCAGTGATGGCCGCGGTCGAGCGGTTTGCCCGGTCCGACCGGCCGGTGCTCGGGATCTGCAATGGCTTCCAGGTGCTGCTCGAGGCGGGTCTGCTGCCGGGCGCGATGCTGCCCAACGCCGGGCTGTCCTTCGTCTGCGACTGGGTGTGGACCCGGGTCGAGCGGAGCGACTCGCGGTTCACCGCGGCCTGCCAGGAGGGGCAGGTGCTGCGGCTGCCGATCGCCCACGGCGAGGGGAACTACTTCTGTCCGCCGGACGAGCTAGCGCGCCTGGAGGCACGGCGGCAGGTGCTGCTGCGCTACTGCGACGCCGCGGGGCGGCTGGACCCTGCTGCCAACCCGAACGGCTCCAGCCACGCTATCGCCGGCCTGGTCAATGAAGCGGGCAACGTCTTCGGGCTGATGCCACATCCCGAGCGGGCCAGCGAGGCCGAGCTGGGCAGCGCCGACGGCCGGCTGCTGTTCCAGTCCCTCATCCGCTCCCTGGCGCATGTCGGTCGTCGCTAGCCGCCTCGCGCCCGAGCACGTCGGGCTCACCCCGTCCGAGTACCAACGAGTGCTGGAGCGGCTCGGGCGCGAGCCGAACGAGGTGGAGCTCGGGATGATCGGGGCGATGTGGAGCGAGCACTGCGGCTACAAGCATACTCGGCCGCTGCTGAAGCTGCTCCCGACGCGCGGGCCGCGGGTGGTCCAGGGGCCGGGCGAGAACGCTGGCGCGGTGGACATCGGCGACGGGCTGGTGGTCGTCCTGAAGATGGAGTCGCACAACCACCCAAGTGCGATCGAGCCGTACCAGGGGGCGGCCACAGGCGTCGGTGGGATCGTGCGCGACATCTTCACCATGGGGGCGCGGCCGCTCGCGCTGCTCGACTCGCTCCGCTTCGGCCCGCCCGAGAGCGGCCGGGGGCGGTTCCTGCTGTCCGGCGTCGTCGCCGGCATCGCCGGCTATGGCAATTGCATCGGTGTCCCCACCGTGGGCGGCGAGGTGGTCTTCCACCCGAGCTACACCGAGAACCCGCTGGTGAACGTGCTCTGCGTCGGGCTGGCCCGGCGTGGCATGCTCGTGCGGGCGCGGGCGAGCGAGGTGGGGCACGTGGTCGTTCTGGTTGGCGCGGACACCGGCCGCGACGGGATCCAGGGGGCGACGTTCGCCTCGGCGGAGCTGGACGAGCGGAGCGCCGAGCGGCGCCCGGCGGTCCAGGTGGGCAACCCATTCCTGGAGAAGCTGCTGCTAGAGGCTTGCCTGGAGCTGATCGACAGCGGGGTGGTGGCCGCGATGCAGGATCTGGGCGCGGCCGGGCTCACCAGCTCCTCAGTCGAGCTGGCGGCGCGGGGTGGCCGTGGGATCGAGCTCGACGTCGCCCGCGTCAGCCGCCGCGAGCACGGGATGACGCCCTACGAGGTGATGCTGTCCGAATCCCAGGAGCGGATGCTGGTCGTCGTCGCGCCAGAGCACGTCGAGCGGGTCCGGGCCCACTTCGCCCGCTGGGAGCTGCACTCAGACGTCGTCGGCCGGATCACCGACGACGGGCTGATCCGTGTCCGCGACGGCGCGCGCCAGGTTGCCTGTCTGCCGATCCCGCTGCTGACGGACGACGTCCCGACTTACCTCCGCGAGGCCACGTTCCGCCCCTGGCCGCGGCTCGAGGAGGCCGATCTCCCAGAGCCAGGAGCAGTTGATCCCGCGGAGGCGCTGCTGCGGCTGCTCGGCTCTCCGAACCTCTGCAGCCGCCGGGCGATCTATCGCCGCTACGACCACACCGTGCAGGCGAATACCGTGATCCCACCGGGGGTCGGGGCGGCGGTGCTCCGAGTACGCGGAACGCGCAAAGGCCTGGCGCTGAGCACGGACGGCAACGGCCGCTACTGCCGGGCGGATCCCCGGCTGGGGGCGCAGCTCGCCGTCGCCGAGGCGGCGCGCAACGTCGCCTGCACCGGGGCGGAGCCGGTGGCGCTCACCGACTGCTTGAACTACGGCAACCCGGAGCGGCCGGAGGTGTACGGAGCGCTGAGGGCGGGCATCGAGGGGATCGCCGATGCCTGCCGGGCGCTCGGCATCCCGGTCGTCAGCGGGAACGTGAGCCTGTACAACGAGTCGAACGGCAGCGCGATCTACCCAACGCCGATTGTCGGCGTCGTCGGGCTGCTGCGCGAGGTGAGTGCCGCGGTTCCGGTTGGGTTCCAGCGCGTGGGCGAGGTCGTGCTGCTGCTCGGGCCCAGCGGCGGGCACCTCGGGTGCAGCGAGTACCTCAGCGTGATCGTCGGCTCGGAGGCGGGGCCGCCGCCGCCGCTCGACCTGGCGCTGGAACGGGCGGTGCAGCGGCTGGTGGTGTCGCTGGCGGGCGCGCGGCTGATCGCCTCGGCGCAGGATTGCGCGGATGGCGGGCTGGCGATTGCACTGGCCGAGTGCTGCCTCGCCGGCGGGCTTGGATTCGAGGGATCACCCACGGCGCTGGAGCGGCTGGTGGACGACGCCGGTGGGAGGCTGGACGCGGCGCTGTTCGGCGAGGGGCAGTCGCGGATCGTGGTGTCGTGCCGACCGGAGGATGAGCCCGAGGTGCTGGCGACGGCGCGGGCGCTGAACGTTCCGGCGCAGCGCATCGGCCGGGTGGCCGGCGCTGCGCTGCGCTGGGGCAACCGGCTGGCGCTGCCGCTCGGGCGGCTGAAGGAGGTGTGGGCGCATGGGCTCGATCGAGCATTCGGCTGATCCACGGGTCTGGACATCACCAGACTCCGATGCGTTGCACGAGGCGTGCGGGGTGATCGGGCTGTACGCGCCGGGCGAGGAGGCGGCGCGGCTGACCTTCTTCGGGCTCTACTCGCTGCAGCATCGCGGCCAGGAGAGCGCCGGCATCGCCGCCGCCGACGGCCGGCGGGTGGCGGTCCACACCGACATGGGGCTGGTGTCACAGGTGTTCGCGGAGGCCGATCTGCGCCGCCTGCCCGGATACCTCGCCATCGGCCACACTCGCTACAGCACCACCGGCTCCACCCGCGTGGTCAATGCCCAGCCGATCCGGGTGGAGTGCGAGCTGGGGGCGCTGGCGCTGGGCCACAACGGGAACCTGACCAATACCCAGGCGCTGCGGGCCGAGCTGGCGGAGCGCGACATCCGCCCTTATGGCAGTACCGACAGTGAGCTGATCGCGCTACTGTGCGCGCTCGACCCCGCCCCGACCTGGCGCGAGCGTATCCTGAACGTGCTCCCTCGGCTGCAAGGGGCCTTCTCGCTGGTGCTGCTGACCGGAGACACGCTGTTCGCGGCGCGCGATCCGCTCGGCATCCGTCCGCTCTGCCTGGGTCGGCTGGACGGCCGCGGCTGGGTGGTTGCCTCCGAATCGTGTGCGCTCGATACCGTTGGCGCCCAGTTCATCCGCGAGGTCAGTCCGGCGGAGCTGCTGACGATCAACGCTGAGGGCGTCCGCAGCGACCGGCTGCCATCCGAAGGACGGCGGGCGCTCTGCACTTTCGAGCACATCTACTTCGCCCGGCCGGACAGCCGTATCGACGGCCGGCTGGTCTACCAGGTGCGGCAGCGGATGGGGGCGATCCTGGCCCGCGAGCACCCAGCCGACGCCGACATGGTGATGCCCGTGCCCGACGCCGCGACGCCGGCGGCGGTCGGCTACGCCAAGGCATCTGGGATTCCCTACGAAGAGGGGCTGGTCAAGAACCGCTACATCGGCCGTACCTTTATCCAGCCGAGCCAGAAGCTGCGCTCCGGGAGTGTCGCGCTCAAGTTCAACCCGCTGCCGGAGGTGCTCGCCGGCAAGCGGGTCGTGCTGGTGGACGACAGCATCGTCCGCGGCACCACCACCCCGCGTGTGATCGAGCTGCTGCGCAAGGCCGGCGCCCGCGAGGTGCACATGCGCATCACCTCCCCGCCGATGAAGTTCGCCTGCTACCTGGGGGTGGACACGGCCGAAACCGAGCAGCTCATCGCCCACCGGCTGAGCGTGCCGGAAATCTGCCGCGCGATCGGCGCCGACTCGCTGGGCTACCTGAGCCTAGAAGGCTTGATCGAGGCGATCGGGCTGCCCGAGGCCATGCTCTGCAATGCCTGCTTCCACGGCCGCTATCCGCTGCCAGTAGAGCCCGACGCCGACAAGCTGGCGCTGGAGCGCGCGGCGAGCCAGCGGCGGCTAGCGGCCACGACTGGTGGGACGACACGCGTCGCGCCGGCCCTGGTTCCGTTGACTGATCTGCTGCCTGCCGACCGCTGATGGCTGAGCGCTCGGACTCCGCCTACGCCCGCGCCGGGGTGGACATTGCCGCCGGCGAGCGGGCGGTGGACCTGATCCGCGATCTCGCCCGCTCGACGTTCGGGCCACGGGTGCTCACCGACCTCGGCGCCTTCGGCGGGCTGTTCTCCGTCGAAGGGCTCGAGCAGCCGGTGCTGGTCGCCAGCGCCGACGGGGTGGGGACCAAGCTGAAGCTGGCGGTGCAGCTCAGGCGCCACACCACGGTCGGGCGCGACCTCGTCGCCCACTGCGTCAACGACATCCTGACCGCTGGGGCGACGCCGCTGTTCTTCCTGGACTACATCGCGATGGGCAGGCTGGAGCCCGAGGTCGTTGCTCAGGTAGTCGAGGGGCTGGCGTTCGAGTGCCGGCAGCACGGCTGCGCGCTGATCGGTGGCGAGACGGCCGAGATGCCGGGCATGTACGCCGAGGGCGACTACGATCTGGCCGGGTTCATCGTCGGCGTGGTCCGCCGCGACCGTGTCGTGGACGGCCGAAACGTCCGGGCGGGCGATCAGGTCTGGGGGCTCGTCTCCAGCGGGCTGCACACCAACGGCTACTCGCTGGCGCGACGAGCGCTGGCCGGGCTGCCGCTGGAGCAGCGCGGCTGGGGTCTGGAGCGGCCGCTGGGCGAGGTGCTGCTGGAGCCACACCGCTGCTACCTGCCGGCGATGCGGCCGGCGCTGGAGGCCGGGATCGTCCGAGCGATGGCCCACATCACCGGCGGCGGGCTGGTGGGCAACATCCCCCGCGCGCTCCCGCCCTCGCTCGCGGTCGAGCTGGACTGGGGGAGCTGGCCGGTTCCGCCGATCTTCGACCTGATCCAGCGGCGCGGCGAGGTGGCGGACGCGGAGATGGTCCAGGTGTTCAATCTGGGCCTGGGCTGGGTGTTCGTCACCGCCCAAGAAGCGGGGGAGCGTGTCCGCCGGCTCGTGCCCGAGGCGCTGCCGGTCGGCCGCGTCGTCGCGCGGGAGAATGGCCCGGGCGTCCGCTTCCGGGGGCGGGACGGTCTGACATGACACCGCTCCGACTGGGTGTGCTGGTCTCCGGCCAGGGGACGAACCTGCAAGCGCTGCTAGACGCGATCGACCGCGGCGAGGTATGTGCGACGGTCGCACTGGTGGCGAGCAACAACCCCGCCGCTCCGGCGCTGGAGCGCGCGGCGCGCCATGGGGTACCGTGCTTCGTTGCCGCGCGGGCCGACCTCCCCGATCGGGCGGCGCGGCATGCCGCCATCGCCGCCGCGCTGCAGCAGGCGCGGGTCGAGCTGGTCGTGCTGGCCGGCTTCAACGAAGTGCTCGTCCCGGCCTTCGTCCGCGCCTTCGCCGGGCGGATCATCAATACTCACCCCTCGCTGCTACCAGCGTTCGGCGGAGGGATGCACGCGGTGCGGGACGCGCTCGCGTACGGGGTGAAGGTCAGTGGCTGCACGATCCACTTCGTCACCGAAGAGGTCGACCGGGGTCCGATCATCCTGCAGCGCTGCGTTGAGGTGCGCGACGACGACACCGTGGAGTCGCTGCATGCTCGCATCCAGGCGGAAGAGCACCGGCTGCTCCCACACGCCGTGGCCTTGATTGCCGCGGGCAGGCTGCGGATCGAGGGGAGGCGGGTGCGAATAGTGAATTCCTTTGATACAACCCTGGCCTGACGGGCGCGAGCGCGAGGCGCCTGTCGCTACAATGCCCGTGCACGTCCTGAGCTCGATACGGTACAGAGGTGGGCATGCGCGCCGTGATCAGCGTCTACGATAAGAGTGGACTGGTCGAGTTCGCTCGGGGGCTTCATGACCTCGGCGTTGACCTGATCTCCACCGGCGGGACGGAAGCGCTGCTGCGAGAGGCCGGGCTGCCGGTGCGCAGCGTGCAGGAGGTGACCGGGTTTCCGGAGATCCTCGGCGGCCGGGTGAAGACCCTCCACCCGGCGATCCACGCTGGCATCCTCGCCGTGCGCGACAACCCGCAGCACGAGGCGGAGCTGGCCCAGCACGGCTTCGGCGCGATCGACGTCGTTGTTGCCAACCTCTACCCGTTCATCGAGACCGTGCAGCGTGGCGCGGCCGACCTGGCGGCCGCGGTGGAGCAGATCGACATCGGCGGCCAGACGCTCCTGCGCGCCGCCGCCAAGAACTTCCTCTCGGTCCTGGTGGTGAGCGATCCGCGCGACTACCCGCGGGCGCTGCGCGAGCTGCAGCAGCCAGGTGGCCCGGGCGCGGAGACCCGGCGCTGGTTCGCCGCCAAGGCGTTCCAGCACTGCGCCCTGTATGACACCGTGGTCGCCCAGTACCTGCGCGCCGACGAAGAGCGCTTTCCGGACGAGCTCACCCTGGCGTTGCGGAAGATCGGCCCGCTGCGCTACGGCGAGAATCCGCACCAGCAGGCCGCGTTCTACGCCGACGTGTCGATCCGCCCCGCGCCGCCCGCCGTCGTCGGCGGCCAGCAGCTCCACGGCAAGCAGCTCTCCTTCAACAACACACTGGACCTGGACGCGGCCTGGCGCGTCGTCGGCGACTTCTCAGCTCCCTGTGTCGCCATCGTCAAGCACGGCAACCCGGCCGGGCTGGCCTGCAACGACGCCATCGTCGAGGCGTACCGGATGGCGCTCGCCACCGATCCGCAGTCGGCGTTCGGCGGAGCGGTGGGGGTGAACCGGATCGTCACCCGCGAGCTCGCCGAAGAGATCGCCCAGGTATTCTTCGAGGACCTCATCGCCCCGGGCTACACCGACGAAGCGCTCGAGGTGCTGCGCCGGAAGCGCGACCTGCGTGTGGTGGCGACCGGGCATATCCCTGCGCCGCTGGCGGAGGGCGAGCGGGAGCCGCTCGGCCTGGACATGAAACGGGTCGTCGGCGGGATGCTGCTGCAAACCTGGGACCTGCTCCCGGAGACGAAGGTGCAGCGCGAGGTGGTGACCGTTCGCCAGCCGACACTGGCCGAGCTCACCAGCCTGATCTTCGCCTGGCGCGCGGTCAAGCACGTCCGCTCCAACGCCATCGTGCTCGCCAAGGGGCTCTCGCTGGTGGGCGTCGGCGCCGGGCAGATGAGCCGGGTCGACAGCGTGGACCTGGCGGTGCGCAAGGCCGGCGCCCGCGCCGCGGGGAGCGTCATGGCCTCCGACGCCTTCTTCCCCTTCCCGGACGGCGTCGAGCGCGCCGCCGAGGCGGGCGTGACCGCGGTGATCCAGCCTGGTGGCAGCATCCGCGACCAGGAAGTGATCAAGGCGGCCAACCGCCACGGGCTGGCGATGCTCTTCACCCACCAGCGCCACTTCTACCACTGAGGCTGGCCCGGGAAATCCACTCGGGCTCCTGCGCCCGGGGTGTCATGCCCGCCCCGCATGACCATGTTCTTGACACCCTTTCGCGGGCGTCGATATGATTTTCCTGGATGGCTCTACTCTACATAACGTCAGGGCCCGGGTCCACAGGCCCGGGCCCTTGCGCTCATGGGGGCAAGCGATAGCTCACGGAGCATGAGCTCCTTGGAGGTGACTCGTTCGTGGAAGTCCTGCCAGTCGTGGTTGCAGCGCTCCTCGCGCTCGCCATCGGCTACGGTGCAGGAATCTTCTCGCGGCAGCGGTTCGCCTCTCGGCAGGCGCGAGAGGCGGAAGAGCGTATCCAGCGGATGCAGGTGGAGGCGGAGGCTCGCCAGAAGGACATCCTCCTCGCTGCAAAGGACGAAGCGCTGCGCATCCGCGCGGAAGCTGAGGCGGAAAGCCGGGAGCGGCGCGCGGAGGCGCAACGGCAGGAGCGGCGGCTCCAGCAAAAGGAAGAGCATCTCGACGCCAAGCTCGAGCAGTTGGAGCAGAAGGAGCGCCAGCTTCAGAACCGCGAGAGGCAGATTGAAGACCGTTTAGCCGAGGCAGAATCGCTCAAAGCGCAGCAAATTAAAGAGATCGAACGAATCTCCGGGCTCACTCGCGAGGAGGCCCGCGAGATCATCTTGCAGCACGTCGAGGCCGAAGCGCGTGAAGAGGCGGCGCGTCGGGCGCGTCTGATCGAGCTCCAGGCGCGGGAGGAGGCGGAGACAAAGGCGCGCAAGATCCTGAGCCTGTCCATGCAGCGCTACGCTGCGGAGCAGGTTTCGGAGAGCACCATCTCGGTGGTGCCGATTCCGAATGAAGAGATGAAGGGCCGCATCATCGGCCGCGAAGGGCGCAACATCCGCGCGCTCGAAGCGGCGACCGGTGTGGACCTGATTATCGATGATACCCCGGACGCGGTGACGCTGTCCGGGTTCGACCCGATTCGGCGCGAGATCGCCCGCGTGGCCCTGACGAAGCTCGTCTTGGACGGACGGATCCACCCCGCCCGCATCGAGGAGATCGTCGCCAAGGCCAAGCAGGAGGTCGAGCAGACGATCCGCCAGGAGGGAGAGCAGGCGGCCTACGAGGCGGGGGTGCCGGGGCTGCACCCGGAGATCATCAAGGTGATGGGCCGGATGAAGTACCGCACTTCCTACGGGCAGAACCAGCTCCAGCACTCCATCGAGGTTGCCAACATCGCGGCGATGCTGGCGGCCGAGGTGGGGGCGGACATCAACATCTGCCGCCGGGCCGGGTTCCTGCACGACATCGGCAAGGTGCTCACCCACGAGGTGGAGGGGCCGCACCACATCATCGGGGCGGACTTCATCAAACGGTTCGGGGAGCACCCACGCGTGGTCAAGGCGGTGCAAGGGCACCACGACCACGATCCGGAGACCCAGTCGGTGGAGGATCTGATCGTCCAGGCGGCCGATGCCATCTCCGGGGCGCGGCCGGGCTCGCGCCGGGAGAGTGTCGAATCGTACGTCAAGCGGCTCGAAGCGCTGGAGAACATCGCCAACTCGTTCGAAGGCGTGGAGAAGTCATTCGCGATCCAGGCCGGGCGCGAAGTGCGCATCATCGTCAAGCCGGAGCGGATCGACGATCTGGCGGCAATGCGGCTCGCGCGCGATATCGTGAAGAAGATCGAGGAGACATTGCAGTATCCTGGCCAGATCAAGGTAACGGTGGTTCGGGAGACGCGCGCGGTCGACTACGCGCGCTAACAGCGTCTCCCGTGGCGTTCGCCCGCGGCCCGGCTCTCCCAGCCAGGGGGCAGGCTGCGGGTGCACCACGCGTGCCTTTCCTGCTGAGCCCCTTCCTTGGCGGCGCGTGTCCGGGATAGCGGAGGTGGGGTGGCGCGTCTCCGGAGAGCCCGCGTCCTGGCGAAATATGATAGCGGAGGCACCAGGCGGACATGGCCACGGCCGGCAAGGTTGACCTGCACACCCACACCACCTGCTCGGACGGCCGGCTGACCCCAACCGAGCTGGTGCGGCTGGCGCATCGGAACGGCGTCAGCCGCCTGGCGGTCACGGATCATGACACCACCGCTGGCTTGCGCGAGGCGTTCGCCGCCGCGGCGCCGCTCGGGGTGGAGATTATCCCGGGGATCGAGCTCGGGACGGACATCCCCGGCAACGAGGTTCACGTGTTGGGGCTGTTCATCCGCTACGACGATCCGAAGGTGATCGCGGCGCTGGAGCGCTTCCAGGCGGGGCGGGTCGATCGGGCGAAGGGGATGGTCGACAAGCTGGCCGCGCTGGGGGTGCCGATCTCCTGGGAGCGGGTGCAGGAGATCGCCCAGGGCTCGGTTGGCCGGCCGCACGTTGCGCAGGCGCTGCTGGAGGCGGGACACGTCACAACAATCGCCGAGGCGTTCGACCGCTTCATCGGCCGCACCGGCCCGGCCTACGTGGAGCGCGTGAAGTTCACCCCGGAGGAGGCGATCCGGCTGATCCACGAGGTCGGCGGGGTGGCGGTGCTCGCCCACCCGCTGGAGGGCGCGGGAGTGCTGCACCTGCTGGATGGGCTGGTGCAGGCCGGGCTGGACGGGATGGAGTGCTACTACTACCGTGACTACGGTCCGCGGCGCCAGGCCGAGCTGCTGGAGCTGTGCCGCCGCTACGACCTGGTTCCGACGGGCGGGAGCGACTATCACGGCTTCACGATGAGCGGGCTGGACGGGCCGACCAACGAGCCGGGTACGGTCGAGGTCCCGCCGGAGTGTGTCGACCAGCTCCTGGCACGGCGCCAGCGGCTGGGCCTGGCCGGCTGAGCGGCGCGGCGCTACGATCCCCGGCCCGTCTTCGCTTCCAGCGCTGCGCCGCGCTCGTGCCGCTCCTTGCGTTCCGTCAGGATCGTCACCACCACGAGCACGAGCACCATTGCCAGCGCCAGGCCGGCCAGCACCAGCACCTTCTCCAGTCCCGGCCCCTCTGGAGTAGCGGGCGAGTGCAGCCGGAGCGAGAGAAACCCGAACGCGGCGCACAGGGCGTACAGGAGCAGTACAACCTGAAGTTGGCTCAGGCCCAGCCAGTGCAGCTTCTGGGGCAGGTGCTCGCGATCGCCACCGTGGAACGGGGAGCGGCCGCGCGAGATACGGCGCAGCATCACCCAGGCGGTATCCAGGATCGGGATCGCCAGCACCGCGAACGCCGTGCCCACCTTCGCCCCGCCGATCACGCTGAGGTTGGCGAGCGCGTAGCCGAGCAGCACCGAGCCCGAGGTGCCCATGAACACGCTAGCCGGGTGGAAGTTCCAGCGCAGGAAGCCGAGTGCACAGGCGGCCAGCGCCAGCGGCAGGACCGCGATAGAGGGCTGGCCGAACCAGATGCTGCGGGTGAACAGGACGATCGCCGCCATCACCGCGATTCCGGCCGCCAGGCCATCCATGACGTCGATCAGGTTGATCGCGTTGATCATCGCGACGATCCAGAGCAGCGTCAGCGGCACGTCCAGCCAGGGGGGTAGGGGCACCGCCGGCCCGAACGGGCTGGCGATGCTGCCGAAGCGCAGCCCGAACAGCACCGGCACCGCCGCGATGAGGAGCTGGCCGGCGAACTGCGGACCGGGCCCCAGGCGGTGGCGGTCATCGAGCATCGCCAGTGGGACAATCAGCACGCTCCCCAGCAGCATCCCCAGCGTCACCAGATCGTCGCGCGGCGGGGCCTCCACGCTCGACGGGCGCAGCAGCAGGCTGGCGCTGACGGCGAGCCAGAAGGCGACCAGCATCCCGTAGCCACCGCTGCGCGGGATCTCCCGCTGCTGCACCTCGTTCGGCCGCGGCCGGTCGACCAGCGCCAGCCGCCAGCCATGGTCACGTGCCCAGCGGGTGACCACCAGGCTTGACGTCAGCCCGACCGCCGCCACCGCCAGGAGCCAGAGTGTCAGTTCCACGAGTTACTGGAGCGCGTGCGCGGCGCGCATTGTCGCCGCCCGCAGCTCATCCGCGCTGCCCGCGTCGCAGAGCGCCGCCAGCTCGTCCACCAGCGCCTCCACCCGCGCCTCGTGCTGCTCCCGCCGCTCGTCTACGACTCGCACCACCCCGGGAACTGGCCCGGGTGCCAGGTGCTCATGCGGGCCGAGCACCTGCTCGCGCAGGCGCTCGCCGGGCCGGGCGCCGGTGAAGACCATCGGGTAGGCCGCGCCACGCGCGCCGAGCTGACCGGCCAGCCGGGACGCCATCTCGACGACCGGAACCTCCTCGCGCACGTCGAGCATGAGCAGACTGCCTGCCTCTGTCTGGGCGGCCTGAAGCGCGAGCCAGATCGCCTCCCGCTGGCTGATCCAGTACCGGGTCATTGCCGCGTCGGTTACCGTCAGCGGCTGTCCGGCTTCGAGCTGGGCGGCGAACGTCTCCAGCACGCTGCCCCTGGTTCCCAGGACGTTCATGTAGCGGAGCGCGGCCCAGGCGTGGCCGTGGCGCGCGGCGGCATAGACGAGCACCTCCGACAGCCGTTTGGTTGCACCATACAGACTTGGCGGATTCACTGCCTTGTCGCTGGAAGGATAGACGAAGCGCGCCACGCCCGCCTCGGCGGCCAGGCGGAGCAGCTCACGTGTCGCCACCACATTCACCCGCACCGTCTCTTCCGGGAACTGCTCTCCGAAATGGACGTGCTTGTAGGCGGCGAGATGGAAGATCACGTCCGGCCGGCTGGCGCGCAGAACGCGCGCCATGCGGGCGGTGTCCCGCACGTCCGCCAGGACGAAGCGGCCGCGGCAAGGATCCACCTCGCTCAGACTGCGCTGCAGCTCAAACAGCGAGTGCTCGTGGTGATCGAGCAGCGTCAAGCGCAGACCCGGCGTGGCGATGAGCGTGCGCGCCAGCATTCGCCCGATGGAGCCGGCCGCGCCGGTCACGAGCACGCTCTGGCCGGCGAGGGCCTCCAGCGCGGCCTCGAAGTCGTGAACCAGTTCCGGGCGGCCGAGCAGCGCCGGATCGTCGGTGCGCAGAGCGGTCATCCTCCCCATACCTGTTCGACGGAACGGGAACGACCGGGCGTGGCGGCCAGGGCGGCCCGCATCCGGCGCAGCGCCTGCCGCATCAGCCGCGCCCGCTCCGGTCGTCGCTCCAGCGTCTCCGTGACCAGATACTCTGCCTGAGCCGCCAGACGCGGCAGCAGGGCGTCCAGGTCCAGGTCGCCGCGGTTGTAGGAGCGCCCCTCGCCGAGCATCCCGGAGGCGTTGGCGACGTGCACAGTGAGCAGCGCCGGGCCCAGGCGCTCGGCGTACTCGCCCACGCTTGATACCCCGGGAAGCCGCCGAACAAAGCGCAGCAGTGGCGCGTAGCGCGGCGGGAGCCGCAGGCGCTGGCCCAGGCGGCAGGCGTTGACGAACAACTGCGCGTGCGAGAGGTCTAGGCAGAGGCGCAGTCCCGGCACCCGCTCCACCAGCCAGAGCAGGTCCTCGGCGGGCATGCCGATCACCGAGGCGTAGAAGCCGCCCTCGCGCATCCGCAGGACCGGCGGCATGTTCTCTAGCGTCGGGATCATCCCCGCGGTGCGCACCTGCTCCACGAAGAAGCGAGTGAAGGGCAGGCAGGCGGCGAGCGCCTGCTCGCGCTGCTCCAGGCTCAGTGCGCCGAAGCCAGCGCGCGGCTGGATCAGATGCAGGTTGATCGCCCGGGCTCCCAGCCGCCGCGAGAGCGCGACCAGCCGGCGCACCAGCTCCCGGTCTGCCGCGGAGTCGCGGCTCGTCTCGAAGAAGCTACCATCCAGCGACCGCACCGGCCCTTCGACCAGCAGGGTACATCCCGTGGGCACCGCCCGCTGGACGGTGCAGATCGCTTCCTCCATGGCCGTCTCGGTCGCAACGTCTGCCAGGTCCAGGTACAGCTCCAGCCCATCCGGGGCGGGCAGCCGGAGTCGGTCGGCGAGTTGCGCCGCGGTCGGCCGCGCCTTCAGCAGCAGCTCAGCCATGGGTTCGCAGCCAGGCGGCATACTGCCGCAGCCCGTCCGCCAGCGGAATCTGGGCCCGGAACCCCAGCTCGCGCTCGGCCTTGCGCACGTCCGCCACCAGGTCCCCATCGTGTGCCGGCCGACTCTGCTCGTGGATGGCGGAGCGGGCGTCGAGCGCGGCGCGGGCCGCCTCGGCCAGATCGAGAATCGAGGTGCCCACGCCCGTCGCCAGGTTGTAGACCTCGCCCGCCGTGCCGCGTTCGAGCGCCAGCCGCAGTCCGCGGGCGATGTCGGCGACGTGAGAGAAGTCCTGGCGCTGGCGGCCGGTGACGGTGATCGGCTCGCCCGCCAGCGCCCGACGGAGGAAGATGGTCACCACCCCGCCGGATCCCTGGATCGCCTGGCCCGGCCCGTAGACCGAGAAGATGCGCACGCTCACCCCGCGCACCGCGTGCAGCCGAGCGTAGGCGCGCACCCAGGTCTCTGCGACCAGCTTCGAGTAGCCGTAGGGTGTGGTGGGGATGGTGGGCGCCGACTCGTCGAGCGGCTGTGGGCGCGGCTGGTAGACGCGTTGAGTGGAGGCGAGCACCAACGCGGCGCCATACTCCCGCGCCGCGCCGAGCAACGCCAGCGTCCCGACCGCGTTCACGCGGTGATAGAGCTCCGGCTCACGGAACGACTCGTCCACGTTGCCCCGCCCGGCGAGGTGAATGATCCCGTCCACGCCCCGTACCGCCAGCGGCGCGGCGGCGGAGAGTATGTCGGCCTGGGTGTGCTCTCGCACCTCGGGCAGCGCCGGGCCGCGGTGCAGTGTCGACACGGTGTGGCCCGCCTGGAGGAGCTCTCGCACCAGGTGCCGCCCGATGAAGCCCGAGGCGCCGGTGACCAGGACCTTCATTGCGCTCTGGCTCCCGCTCCGCGCCTTGCCAGGAAGAAGTCCAGCACCTCCGGCAGCGCCTCGGGCATGCTGTGCTGCGGCTGGAAGCCGTGGTTCGTGAGTGTTGAGCGGACCTCGAAGCGCTGGGGCGAGGCTGCGACCTCTCCCTCGATCTCCACCGCCAGGCCACGCTGCTGGCCGATAGCCCGCACGAGCTGGGCCACCTCGCCGACCGTCAGCACCTCCGCGGCGGCGTTCACCACCCGATAGGGGGTGGTGGCGGGCAGTTCGGCGGCCAGGCGCAGCGCCCGGGCGGCGTCGCGCACGTGGATGAACCCGGCCGGCCGCGTCGCCAGCACGCGCAGTCGCTCGCCGGCCGCGGCCTGGGCGCAGAAGCGATTCGGCGCCGTCTGGAAGCGCGGGTCGTCCTTCATCACCGGGCTCAGGCCATAGCTGATCCCCAGCCGCGCGGAGACGACGCGCGGCCCGCCCTGGTAGGCCAGCATCTCCGCCAGCTTCTCCAAGTAGATCTTCGATAAGTGCGAAAGATCTCCTACGCGCCCATAGGGCTGCGCCTCGTCCACCACCGGCGGCAGCTCGTCGCCCAGCACCCGGAAGGAGCTGCCGAGCACGACGACCTCGACCCCGCGATCCCGCAGCGCCTCGAACAGGAGGCGCGGTCCGACGAGATTGCTCCGCTCCAGGTAGTGGACGCTGGCCGCGTCGGGGTGTGCGCTCGACTGCCCGGCCAGGTGGTACACCACCCGCGGGCTCGCTCGCTCCAGCGCCGTCCGCAACGCTCGGGGGTTCGCGATGCTCCCCTGTAGCAGGATGAAGCGCGGGTGCGTGCGCAGCGCCTCGAGCTGGCCGGGCCGGGTCGAGAAGAAGTTCTCCAGCCCAACCACCTCTTCGCCTTGGTCGAGCAGATCGCGGACGAGCTGCGCGCCGATGTAGCCAACGCCGGTGACGAGGGCAACCACGGGCCGCATAATACCAGCCGCCGCCGACTGGGGGGAGCGTGCGAAGCGTCGACATTCTCGGAGTACGGGTGGACGACGTCACCTACGACGAGGCGCTCGACTGGATCGAGCGGGCGATCGCCGCGCGGAGCCATTGCGCGGTCGTCACCCCGAACCCGGAGATCGTCATGCGCGCCCGGGGCGATCCCGAATTCCGCGCCGTGCTGCGCCGGGCCTGCCTGGCGATCCCCGACGGCGTGGGTCTCCTGCTCGCCGCCCGGCTGTTCGGAACGCCCTTACGGGAGCATGTGCGGGGGACGGACCTGGTGCACCGGCTCGCGGCCCGCTCTGTGGCGCCTGGCTACCGCTGGTTTCTGCTGGGAGCGGCGGAGGGGGTGGCGGAGGAGGCGGCGCGGGCGCTCCGGGGCGCGTACCCGGGTCTCAACGTCGTCGGCGCCTTCGCCGGGGATGCTCGCCCTGAGGGCGATGCTGAGACACGAGCGGCTATCTGTGCCGCCGGCCCGGTCGACGTCATCCTGGTCGCCTACGGCGCCGGGGCGCAGGAGCGCTGGCTCGACCGCAACCTGGCGGTTCTGGACATCGCCGTCGGGCTGGGGATCGGCGGGGTGCTGAACTTCCTTGCCGGGCGGAGTCCGCGGGCGCCGCTCTGGATGCGGCGGTTGGAACTGGAGTGGTTGCACCGCCTGCTTACCGAGCCCTGGCGCTGGCGTCGCCAGCTCGCCCTCCCCCGCTTCGCCGCGCTGGCACTTCTGCACGCCATAGCCCGCGCGGCCGCGCGCCGGGCGTAGCCCGCGAGGGGACCGCACCGGCCACCGGGACGCGGTGGCTAGTAGCAGGCCCTGGGGTGCACGCTGCTCAGGCGCGCTCGCCCAGGATCGACGGCAGCAGCCGGGTGTCCAGATTTCCGCCGCTCAGGATGATCGCCACCTTGCGACCTGCCAGCGCCGCGCGCCGCTTCAGGCAAGCGGCGAGCGCGGCGGCGCCGGCGCCTTCGCTCAGGTTGTGGGTGAAGCGAAGCAGGAGCCGAATCGCCTCGATCAGATCCTGCTCCGAGACCAGGAGCGCCTCGTCCAGCAGCTCGCGCAGCAGGCGGACCGATAGCGCGTGCGGCTGCACGACCGCCAGGCCGTCGGCCAGCGTCGTCCCCTCCACGCGTACCACCTCGCCCCGCTGCCAGGAGAGGACGAGCGCCGGGCAAGCCTCGGACTGCACCCCCAGGGTGCGGGCTGCGGGCGATGGCGCCCGCACCACCGCGCCGCAGCCCGCGGCGAGCGCGCCATCCCCGAGCGGCACCACCAGCACATCGAGGTCGGGCAGCGCCTCCACGATCTCCAGGCCCACCGTTCCCGCACCCGCCGCGATCAGGGGATCGGCCCCATCGGCGGCGAGGTAGGCGCCGCGCGCCTCCGCCAGCTCCTGCGCCCGCTGCTGCGTCTCCTGGAGCGTCTCGCCGGCGACCACCACCTCCCCACCCACCGCCTCGATGGCGTCGAGCTTCTCGCGGTTTGCCCAGCGCGGGACCACGATCGTCGCCCGCATGCCGAGCAGCCGCGCTGCGTAGGCCACGCCCAGCCCGTGGTTCCCGGTGCTGGCCGCCACCGCGTGGCCTCGGCCACGGTGCGCCGCCAGCGCGTTCAAGGCGCGCGGCGCGTTGAACGAGCCGATCGGAGCGTGGTTCTCGTGCTTGACGTACAGCTCCAGCCCGGTGAACCGATCGAGCGCCGGGTACGCGTACAGCGGGGTGGCGGGCAGGTAGGGGCGGATGGTGTTGCGCGCGGCGAGCACGTCGCCGATTGTCAGCGTGTCCAGATTCGTCCTCCTGGAGCGCCACCCTGTGGTTTAGTCGAGCGGCGGGCGATGCTGCACCCAGGGCTGGATCGCCTCGAAGCAGGCGGCGGCTCGGAGGACCGTTGTATCGGCGTGCCAGCGGCCGACGATCTGCAGCCCCACCGGCAGCCCGTCCGCGGTGAATCCGCACGGGACGGAGACGGCGGGCTGGCCGGTCAGATTGAACGGTACGGTAAACGGCAGGCGGTCGAACATTGTCGGCGTTGGCTTCCCCTCGATGCTCCTGGGACCCTCCTCCGGGCCGGGCTCGGACGACCAGGCGCCGAGCGGCATCTGTGGGGTGAGCAGCAGGTCGTAGGTTTCGAAGAAGGCGCGCGCCTGGTTGTAGAAGATACTGCGAGCGAGGTGCGCCTTCTGGTGCTCCACCGCCGAGTAGCGCCGCCCGACTTCGATGAGCTGCCGCAGCGTCGGCTCTGTCCATTCGGGGCGCTCGTCCATCCGATCGCCCAGCCGCGCCGCCATCAGCACCCGGTAGAGCACCGCGTGAAACTCCTTCGGGTCGTCCCAGCTCGGGTTGCGCTCCTCCACCTCGCACCCCAGCTCGGGAAAGCGCCGCGCCGCGGCGCGGGCGAGCTGCCGCACCTCGGGGTCCACCGCGGCGTAGCCGAAGTCCTCGCTATATGCCACCCGCAAGCCCTTCAGGTCGCCCTCGCAGGCGGCCAGGTAATCCTCGGGCGGGGTATCGATAGAGAGCGGGTCACGCGGATCCGGGCCCGCCATGGCGGTGAGCAGGAGCGCCGCGTCGCGCACGGTGCGGGCCATTGGACCGATGTGGGAGCGGGCGGCCCAGTAGTCAGCGTTCGGATGGTAGGGCACGCGGCCGAAGGACGGCTTCAGCCCAACGATTCCGCAGAGCGCGCTCGGGATGCGGATCGAGCCGGCGCCGTCGGATCCCTGTGCCAGCGGGCCCAGCCCGGCCGCGACCGCCGCGCCCGCGCCGCCCGACGAGGCGCCTGAGGTGCGGTCCAGCCGCCAGGGGTTGGCCGTGGGTGGCAGGAGCAGGTTGTCGCACATGTCCTTGTAGCCGAACTGGGGCGTGTTCGTCTTCCCCAGCAGCACCGCCCCGGTGCGCTTCAGCCGCCCGGCCACCGCGCCATCCTCCGTCGGCACATTGTGCTCGAACCACTTCGAGCCGAACGTGGTGCGGATGCCGGCGGTTGGCTCCAGGTCTTTGAGCGAGTACGGGATGCCGTCCAGCGGCCCTAGCAGCTCCCCGCGCAGTGCCCGTGCTTCCGACTGGCGCGCCTGCTCCCGCGCCAGGTCGGCGGTGACGGTGATGAAGGCGTTCAAGCGGGGATTGAGCCGTTCGATCCGCGCCAGCACCGCGTCGGCAAGCTCCACCGGCGACAGCGCACGCTGGCGGATCAAGCGACTCAGCTCTGTGGCCGGGGTGAAGCAGAGATCGGTCTGGTCCACAGCAAGATCCTCCAAGCGCCACAGACAGCTCGACAGCGGGCGCGGCGCGCCAGCCACGGCGCCTTCGATTCTACCCGGTCGCACCTCGCGGCGGCCGCGCGGGCTACTCCCTTTTGCGCCCCGGGCGAATCCAACCGTATACTGAGAGGCCAGCCGGGCGATTAGCTCAGTCGGTTAGAGCGCACGGTTCACATCCGTGAGGTCGCTGGTTCGAGTCCAGCATCGCCCACCCTCTACCAGATAGAAGCGAACGGCGGGAGCACTCTGCTCCCGCCGTTCTTCGTCCTGTATCCAAACCGCTACCCCAACGTCTCCCGCAGCAGTGTGTCCATCGTGTCGCCCCGCTTCGACTCACATAACGTGCCTCAGCAGGCTCGATGGCGCTGCTGGCGTTCGGAGTGGCGAGCGCAATAGGCCTGGCGGCGATAGGACTGGCCGATAGGCTCGGGCTGCCAGCAGTGAGGCAGGCGCCCGGGCTGCTGTCCGGGCTCGGGGCGCTGGCGGTCATTGCCTGGCTGCGGGCCGTCCCACCCCCGGTGCTGGCGGGCGAGCAGGGGCTGGCGCGGCTGGTGGAGGCGGGGATTACCCCTCCGGTGGGCTCCCCGTCTCCTGGTCCGGTATGCCAAGCGGGAGCCGGGCGGTGAAGGTGCTGCCCTGGCCCTCCTGGCTCTGGACCGCGAGTGTGCCGCCGTGTTGCTCCACGATCTCGCGTGCACTGGCCAGGCCGATCCCGCTCCCGGCGAGCCCGGCGACGTTGCTCCCTCGAAAGAACCGGTCGAACACGTAGGGGAGATCCCGGGCCGGGATGCCGATACCCCGGTCGGTAACAGAAAACGCCGCCCACTCCCCGCTCGTGTCCCGCTCGCGCCAGACCGCCAGGACGACGTCTCCACCTTCAGGGCTATACTTGACTGCGTTACCAACAAGATTGTCTAGCACCCGTTCGAGCCGGGCAGCGTCCCAGGCGCCGCCCAGCGCTGGCTCGTCGGCTTCCAGGCGAATGCTGTGGCGCTCTGTCGTCCGCTGGTGCTCCTCGATGACCCGCCGCGCCAGCGCGACGAGATCCGTGGGGGTGCGATCGAGCGGGAGCGGTTTGCCGGCTTGCAGGTGCGCCAGGTCGACCAGGTCATTGAGCAGCCAGGTGATCTTGACCGCCATCGCATCGATGCGCGCCAGCGCGGTATCGAAGTAGAGGGCGTCCGCTTCGGGCAACTGCGCGGCTCGACGGCGGAGGAGGGCCACCCGGCCGCGAAGCGCCGTCAGCGGATTTTTCACATCGTGGGACACGGTGGCCAGGAACATGTCACGTTGCCGCACCGCGTCTTCCGCGCGCTGCCGCAGGTGCGCCTCACGGACCGCGAGCGCTGCCAGTGCTGCCAGCGCGGCGAGCTTCCGCTCGTCCTCCTCGCTGAAGCGGCCGGGCTCCTGGCTGAGCACACACAATGCCCCGAATGTGCCACTCTCGTCGACGAGCGGGACGCCGAGCCAGGAGCGCAGGCGGGCCTCCTCGGCCAAGCGCCGATTATAGGCGCGCGGATCGGTCAGCAGATCATCGGAGCGGACCGCGCGACCCTGGAGGAGCACCTGGCCGGTCAAGCCAGCGCTGGCCGGCTGCCGCCGCAGGGTCATCTCCTGCGCCAGGCCGCGGGTAGCGACGAACTCCAGCTCCTGGCCGCTGGGATCCAGCAGCGCCACCTGTGCCTGGCTGACGCTCACCAGGTCCAGGGTGGCATCGAGCACCCGCTCGAGCCGGGCGTGCAGATCCAGCTCGCTCCCGATGCTCAACGCCGCCCGATAGAGCGCGCGCGCCTCGCGCTCGGACTGCCGCAAGGCCTCTTCCAGATGTGTTCGGCTGGTGATGTCGGTCGCGATACCGCAGACGGCGTAGGCTTCTCCGAAGACGTCCAGTAAGGGGAACTTGACTGCCAGGTAGGTATGCGGGCCATCGGGCAGCCGGATGACCTCCTCCGTCTCGACTGGCGCCCGGGTTCGTAGCGCTCGCTGGTCGTTCTCTCGAAGGGTGTCGGCGACCTCAGGCGGGAACAGGTCGTAATCGGTCAAGCCCCGCACCTGGGCGCGGGAGACGCCGAGCAGCGTCTCGTAGCGGCGGTTGATCGTCAGGTAGCGTCCTTCCGTATCCTTGACAGAGATGACCGCGGGGGAGCCGTCCAGGATCGCCTGGAGGCGGCGTTCGGCCGCCTCCGCCTCGGCCCGCGCTGCCTGCTCCACGCGGAGCTGCTGAGCGCGCAGCTCCGTCTCCTGCTGCTCAGTGACGTCCTGCCCGGTCCCGGCCATGCGCACCGGCTGGCCTGAGGCGTCGACAAACACCTCTCCCCGGGCGTGCAGTACGCGGATCGTGCCATCTGGCCGGATGATGCGATGCTGAAACTCGAACGGCGCGCCGCTACGTGCTGCCTGCTCAACGTGCTGCTGAACCCGCTCGCGGTCATCCGGGTGGATACACTCCAGGAACGCGGCGAAGGTTGCCTGAAACTGCTGGGGGGCCAGGCCGTAGATCCGGTACAGCTCGTCTGACCAGGTAATGCGATCCTGGAGGACGTCCCATTCCCAGCTCCCCAGGTGCGCGATCCGCTGGGCCTCGGCCAGGCGCGCCTCGCTCTCGCGCAGCGCTGCCTCGGCCCGCCGCCGCTCGGCCACCTCCTCCTGTGCCTGGCGGAGCAAGCGAGCGTTGCTCACCGCCACCGCCACCGCGCCGGCCAGGCCGCGCAATAGGTCCTCATCGCCTGGGCTGAAGCGATAGCCGGGCTCGCGCATCACTTCCAGAACCCCGAGGGACTCGCCCGCCCGGAGCAGCGCTGCGCCCAGGTAGGAGCCGAGCCCGGTGCGGGCTGTGAACTCTGGCTCCTGCCAGACCGGGTGCGATGGGGCATTGGGGAGGTTCAGGATGTTGCTCCGGGCCGCGAGTCCGGAGACGCTCTGCGCCGGGAGCCGCTCGTCGAGCGCCCCGGGGTGGAGGTGGCCAACCGCTGCCGCGGCCCGCAGATCGCCGCTGGCATCGAACAGCCAGACGCGCGCGTAGGAGGCGTCCAACAGCGTGGCAGCATGCTGGACGGCGAGATCCAGCACCTCCCGCTCGTCCAGGTGCAGGGCCAGCGCCTGGGTCACCTCGCGCAGGGCACGCTCCCGGGCGGCCAGCCGGGCAAGCGCCGCCGCGGCCGCGCTGCCCTCGGCTCCCGGGTCGTCCGCCGGCGTCGTCACAACCCCTCCGTCTTGCTTGTCGGCCGCAGATCATACGCGCCTCCGCCGCGAAATCGCTACCTTACGCCGGGACGAACCATCCGGACCACGCGGCTGGCTGCTGCACCTCCCGTCCCGCGCTGTCGTCCGCGTCACCCCATCGCCGACTGACCGCGTGATTCCCCCCCCCACGCTCCACACACCAACGGGCTCTAGCGCCGGGCTCCGGTATGGCGTAGAGTGGGGCGAGCGGTTTCTGGCTGCCGCGGAGCCGTCGATGCGCCAGCTCCTCATACTTGTCGGGCTTGGCTTGCTCTGGCTCTGGCTGCTGGTGGCCTGGCAACATGTGCCTCCATCCCTGCCAGCAGACAGCTCGCCGCTCGCTATGCCGACGGTCTGTGTGGAGCACTGGGATGAGCAAGCGGAGCACCAGCCACAAGTCGAATGCTGGCAGGTGAAGAGCCGGCGATGACGTGCCCGGATCGAACGGCTCCTGCTGCGGACGGAGGTGCCGCCTGCGCTGCATGGCGGCAGCGGCCCGCGGGCCGGCCTGGCGGGCGCGGCGCCCTTCGCGACCTGCTCGCCCCCACCCTGCTCGGCCTCCTCGCACTGGCCGTGGCGACGCTGGCGGCGAGCGGGCTCGCCCCGGCGCGCTCCGCCGAGACGGCGCTTCATGTCCCAGGGAGCGCCTGCCTGGAGGAGTGGGAGCAGCGGCCCGACCAGGTCCCGTTCCAGAAGTGCTGGGCGCCGGTCAGCCCCTCTTCCCTCGGCTTCTCCCAGCGGGCTGCCACCCACCGATGAGCCAGGTCCAGGCCCGCCTGTTCTGGGAAAGCGCAGACGCCGATCGCTGGCGCGCGGCGCTGGCCGCGTACCCTGCCGTCATCGTGGCGCAGGGGGTGGCGGAGCTGGTTCAGCTCGATACCTGGTATCGCACCGAGCTCCCAGCGGTGCTGGCGCAGCGCTCGCCGGCCTGGCTGGAGCCGGACGAGCTCCTGGGCATCGTGCGCTGGAAGATGCGGCGCGGCGAGTGGCGCCCGCGCAACCTCGCCCTGGTGCGGGCCAATGAGCCCGACCAGGTGCGCCGCTGCTCCGAGCGCGCCTTCGCCGCTGTGCCGGATCCTCGGCGGCCGCTAGTGGAGCTCGCCGCGCTGGCGGGCGTTGGCCCAGCTACGGCCTCGGCCGTGCTGGCCGCCTACCGCCCGGACCTGTACCCATTTCTCGACGACCGCGTAGGCGCGGCGATCCCGGAGCTCGGCGTCCCGAGCTTCACTCTGGCCTACTACGTCCGCTACGCCGCTGCGCTGCGGGAGCGGGCGCGTGAGCTTGGCCCGGACTGGACCGCTCAGGCTGTGGGCCTGGCCCTCTGGGCCGCCTCTGGCGGCAAACAGGACGGCTGAATGGTCCCAAAAAGGGTATCTTTTCAACGGTTCACTGAGGTATGCTCACGTCACCAGGCGATCATCCTGTTACGCGCCGATCGCCGGCTTGGGAACGGACGTGGAGGCAGCAGCGCCGCGGCTCGGGCGTCAGCGGCGTGGCGGGAGGGAGAACCGAGATGCGCCTTCGCTCTTCATCATTCCTAGGCTCACTGCTCGCCGTGGGGTCGCTCGTGCTGCTCAGCGTGCCTTCCGTGTTCGCCGACGGGATCACCGGGCGAGGGACGTTCGCCGCGCAGGGGAGCGGCAGCGCCACGATCCACCTGCATGGGAGCGCGACGCTCACCGGCAGCGGAGTCCTGTTCGTCAAGGACAACGGTGGCGACGCTACGGTTCACGCCAATGGCCACGGCACCCGGACCGATCTCGGCAACGGCTGGGTTCGCTACGAGGGCACTGGACGGGCGACCGTCAGCGGGACGAACGTGAAGTTCATCGCCCAGGGCGACTCGCTCAGTGTGGTTGGCAGCGGGCGTGGCACGGCCAGCTTCACCGGCAGCGGCTCCTGCAGCGCGAACGGGCACACCTGCCGCCGTCGCTCCTCCCACTAGTGCCCAAGCACGGCCCCTCGCTCCCGCCACGTGGCTCTAGTGGCGCGCTCGCGTGGCTACCCCGCCGCGGGCCGCGCCGTGATCAGCCGTAGCACGCCGAGCGCACGCTGCTCCGACCGCTCCAGCCGGAGCCCGGCCAGGCGCACCAGCGCCTCGGCGTCGCGATCGCCATGGCAGGCGAAGCGGCGAAGCTGGCGGCGGAGCCCCAGCCGCTGCAGCGCGGCCAGTGGCCGCCAGCTACTCAAGCCGTGCTCCAGCAGGAGCACCCGACCGTCCGGGCGGCACACCCGACCCAGCTCCGCGTAGTAGCGCAGCGGGTCGGCCACCGTGCAGCCGGAGAGCGTCGCCACCACCGTGGCGAAGGTAGCGTCCCCGAACGGGAGCTGCTCCGCGTCGGCCAGGATCACCCGGCCGGCCGCGCCCTTCTCGACCGCGCGCCGCAGCATCCCCTCGCTCACGTCCACCAGCCACGGCCGCATCCCAGGCGGGTAATAGGGCAGATTGCTCCCCGTGCCGGCCGCCACCTCCACCGTCCGTCCCCGCGCCGCTGCCAGCACCTGCCGGCGCAGCCGCCCGAGGAGAAGCCAGTTCGCCACCTGCTCCATGCGGTCATAACGGGGCGCGAGCCGGTCGTACAGCGCCCGCGCCCGCCGGGTCTCCGCCTGCACCCCCGCGCCTCCGCTCCATCATCTCCTGCCCAGTGTACCGCCTTTCACCAGCCGCGCTGGCATAGCCCCTGCACCGCTCGTCTGAGAGGGGCTACGTCCCGGGCGACACGGAGGAGTACGGCAATGCGTCAACAGGAGCCGCGCGGCCCGGCCGAGGGCATGCGCGAGGCGGGGACCGACGATACGAACGTCCAGGTTGGCCGCGAGGGTATCCAGAATGGGGTCCGCGAGGCGGGCACGAACGACACCAACCCCGGAGACGCCGATCCAGGTGCACCCAGCCGCCCGGGCGTGATCGGCGGGCATGACATTGGCGCCGAGGACCAATCGGGTGCCAGCCCTCTGAGCAAGGGGGCTGCGGACCACTCCACGTCAACGCGCAAGGCGTAGCGCCAGGGCGGGAGGGCGTCGGACTGGCATGCTTCCTGCCTGGCTGGCCGCCAGGCACCGCTCTGCCGTCAGGAGGGAGAGGATGGCAATGCACTCGCAGCAAGGTCAGTACGTTGTTGCTGGGATCAGCCCGCGCGTCGGACCGAAGGGTGAGCACCGGGTGGGGATGGACGTGGTGATGCCGGCCCAGCTCCAGGCGCTGGTTGGGCAGAAGGTGACCCGCCAGCAGCTCGACGACCTGGGCGCGCGCCGCGAAGGGGACGACCTGGTCCTCACCTACGGCGACCAGGACTGGGTCATTACGCTGCAGCCAGAGACGTAGGTCCGCGGCCGCGGACCTGCTTCCAGGCGCGGAGAGGGGCCTGTCTACTCGGCGACGGCCTGGTAGACGTGGGGGAGCCAGGGTACCGTGTCGTAGCGCTCCAGGTCGCCCGGGTCGATCCAGGCCAGCGCCTGGTGCTCCCAGTTGAGCCGTGGCTCGCCGCTGAGCAGCTCGAACAGGAACGGGTGCACTAGCCAGGGGGGACGCTCGGCCGGCTCGCCGAGGGGGACCGGCGCCCCGGCCCGGACCAGCGCGACCTGCTCGCGGGATAGTCCAGTCTCCTCCTGGAGCTCCTCCAGGGCATGCTCCAGCGGGTCGGCGCCATCCGGGAGGTAGCCGCTGATGCCGTGCCACTTGCCCGCGGCGCTTTCCACCAGGTCGCTGCGCTTGAACAGGCACACCCGGCCATCGCGGCGGAGGAAGCAGGTGACGACGCGCTGAGGCGGGCCGCCGCTGTCGCGCCGGTAGCGTTGCCAGGCCCGCCGCCAGCGGCGGACCGCGTCGGGACCGGCGTCCGCGGGCGGCGGCACTCCCTGCGCCGCCAGCCGCTCGGCCAGCCAGCCGTGCAGGCCCTGGTTAGGACGAGGCCCACCGAGCAGCGCCCAGGCCTGGCCGGCGCGCCAGGCGAACACGGGGCTACCCCCGCGCTGGTGCAGGGCTGCCAGGTCAGCCGGGATGAGCCCCAGCGGCTCCGCCGTTCCCCCGGCGCGGCGCAGCTCGGCCAGGAGCCGTCCATGGGGATCGGGCAGCACGTGGGCGTGGGCGTGCTCGCGCTCGGACTCGCTGGGCCAGTTCTCCACCACAGTGGCCAGCCCAAGCTCGCCCGCGGTGAAGGCGTCGATCCGCCCAAGCAGCTCGCGCAGCTCAGCGTCGGCCTCTGGGAGCAGGGCGGCGAACGAGGGTAGATGCTCGCGCGGCAGCAGCACCAGGTGGCCGGGCGCGAGCGGGCGCTGGGCAGTGGCGAGTGCGAAGCGCCGCGTCTCGGCCAGCAGCAGCGGCTCGAGCTGGTCGGCTTCGCAGAAGGGGCACCCCGGCACGCGACGACGCATCCCGGGAAGGGTTGCGCCGCCGGGGCTCCGCTGTCAAGCCATTCTGCTCCGCGGTGCTGATCCCGCTACGCGGCGTCCAGGCGCGGCCGCTGGCGGCGGTAGTCGAACACCCCGCTCGCCTGCTGGTAGGCGTGCGCCAGCCGCAGTACCAAGGCGTCGTCCCAGGGACGGCCGATGATCTGCAGTCCGAGCGGCAGCCCTTCCGGCGAGGCGCCGCAGGGAGTGGACAGCGCCGGGAAGCCGAGCAGGTTCGCCAGGCGGGTGAAGCGGATCGGGGGAATGGCCGGCGGGGGCGCCTCGATGAGCGGGGCGGGCTCGGGGTTGGTTGCGCTGAGCAGCACGTCGACGTCCCGCAGTGCCGCCGACGCCTCGCGGATGAGCAGGGCGCGGATTCGCTGCGCTTTCAGATAGACCGGGCCGGAGAACAGTGCACCCAGCTCCAGCCGCTCGCGGACGTCGTCGCCATAGTCCTGAGAGCGCTCCTGGAGCAACGGGCGATGGTGCTCGGTCGCGGCGACGAACATCAGCACGGTGCTGGCCGGCACGGCCAGCACCTCGTGTGGCAGCTCCACCTCCTGAAGCTGCACCCCGAGGCCCTCCAGCACCTGCCCGGCATTCAGCACCGCCTGGCGCACCGCTGGCGCGGCGAGGTCGAGCTGCTGCCGGAGCAGCCCGGCTCGCAGCCCGCGTACATCCTGCTCCAGCGCGGCGCTGTAGTCGGGGATCGGCACGTGAGCTGAGGTCGGGTCGCGCGGGTCGTACCCGGCCAGCGCCTGGAGCAGTAGCGCGGTATCGCGGGCGTCGCGGCCATACGGGCCGGAGTGGTCCAGGTCCGCCGCCACGGGGTAGATCCCGAAGCGGCTGAGCAGCCCGTAGGTCGGCTTCAGCCCGGTGACTCCGCAGTAGCTGGCCGGAGTGCGGATCGAGCCGCCGGTGTCGGTGCCCAGCGCCAGTGTGGCCATCCCGGCGGCGAGCGCCACCGCCGAGCCGCCGCTCGAGCCACCGGGGACGCGGCTCGAGTCCCAGGGGTTGCGGCAGGTGCCGAAGTGCGGGTTGATGGTGGTGCTGCCGAAGGCGAACTCGTGCAGGTTGGTCTTCCCGATCAGCACCGCCCCGGCCCGGCGCAGTCGCTCGACCGCGTCGGCGTCCCACGTCGGCACCCGATCGACCAGGATCCTGGCCCCGGCGGTGGTGCGGACGCCCGCCGTGTCGTACAGGTCCTTCACCGCCACTGGCACGCCCTGGAGCGGGCCGCGGTCCTCCCCGTTCCGCAGCTCGGCCTCGGCCCGGCGGGCGTCCTCCAGGGCGCTGTCGGCCATCACGGTGATGAAGGCGCGCAGCCGGCCATCGTAGCGGTCGATCCGTTCCAGCAGTGCCCGCGTCACCTCCACCGGCGACAGCGAGCGATCGCGGTAGTGTCGGCCCAGCTCAGCGGCGCTGAGATAGCCGAGGTCGGCGCTGTCAGCCATGCGTCTGCTCCGGGCTGAACGCCTCCAGGGAGAAGAACGTCGCCGGCTCCACCCCGGCCAGCTCCCGCTCGTCCACCGCCGCCAGCGCCGCCAGCACCGCCTGGAGCTGTGGTAGCAGCCGCGCTGCCCGCTCGTCGTCCAGCCGCACGCCCGCCAGCGCGGCCAGCTCCCGCACCGCCATGACCGTCAACTGCGCCGTGTCATCCGCCATCTGTCGCTCCTCACTGCACGCTCCACACGTCCTCTGGTCGCCCCTCGTCCAGCGCCTGCTGCACCTCGCGCGCCAGCCGTCGGGCGTGCTCGCCCAGCCGCGGGGAGATGTTGCCGGCGAGCAACTGTTGCTCCAGATCGTCCTGGTCGATCACCTCCGGCGGCTGGCCGGGCAGCCAGAGCACGTCTACCTCCAGGTCCAGGTAGCGCACGTGGTCAGGGTATAGCTCGGCCGGGGTCCCGATGTTGTACAGCTCGCCCAGTAGCGTCCCATCGGCGCGGAAGTAGGCTCGGCGGGAGATCCAGCTCCCTTCGCACACCTCGAGCAGGCCGAAGTCCCCCTCGCGTTTGGGCAGGTTCAAGGAATCGTAGAGTCCGCCGCCGCGAAAGCGCCGCTCCAGCACCAGCAGTCCGTTGCGCCAGCAGCCAAACCGGCCGCGCAGGTCGTAGGCGCGGCCGTCGGGCTTGACGTGGCGGATCGGCAGCGGCATCCCCCGCTGGTAGCGTCGCTTCACCAGGTCCTCGCGCAGCCGGCGGGCCAGCTCCGGCCCCCGCCCCGGAGCGCGTGCCAGGTCGCGCTCCGCCTGGTCCACCCGTTCGCTCTGGATTGTCTTCAGGTAGTGATGCCCAGGTAGCGTCGGCGTCACCCGGCAGCGGAGCCCATCCAGCGCCTGCTTGACGGGCGCGGGGAATTCGAAGGCGACCCGCGTCATCCCCTCGGGGGCCTCCATCCGGCACAGCGCCGGATCGGGCAGCGCTGCCAGGAGGATCGCGACGACGCTCTCCACCGCGGCGCATCGGCCCTCCACCACCACGCCCTGCCGGTCGTAGCGGTCGTAGATCGTGACGTCGGCCGGGCCCGGCGCCGGCGGGGGGTGGACCCGCGTCCGGATGATGGGCGAGGGATCGACGATCCGACAGCCGCGCTCGAGCAGCAGGATGGTGAGCGCGGTGGTGTAGATACCCCGGAGGTGGACGCGCGGCTTCCCACTGCTCAGGCTGTTCATGATGACGAATGCTAGGACAAAGTGGGAGGGCGTGGGTAGTGGCGGCTACGGAAAACGGAGCGTAGTCTGCAGGTGGTCTTCGCCGACGACCGCGCCGGGAAACTCGCGCGTCGCCTGTTCCAGGTAGTCGCGCGGACGCTCTAGTGACGGACTGAAGTGGGTCAGCCACAGCCTCCGCGCCTGGGCCTGGCGCGCCAGCCGCGCCGCCTCGGAGAACGTCATGTGCTTCCGCTCTTGGGCCCGATCGAGCTGGCTGTCGTCGCCGTAGGTCCCCTCGCAGATCAGCAGGTCCACCTCGTGGAAGAATGCTGGCATGGCGGGCGTCGGCCGGGTATCGGTGACGTAGCCGAGCGCCAGGCCAGCGCGCTCCTCCCCCAGCACCTCTCCGGGCTCTACTCGCCGGCCGCCCCACTGCACCGTCTGGCCCTGCTGGAGCAGCTTCCAGAGTTCACGCGGCAGCCCCAGCGCCTCCGCTCGCTCCGGGGCGAAGCGGGGGGCGCGGGGGAGGTCGAAGCGGTAGGCCAGGCAGGGTATTCCGTGGTCGGCAGCCAGCACTTGGGCGCGGAGCCCGATCGCCTCGAACGTCTCGCCGCCGCGCAGTTCCGCGCAGCGCAGCGGATACGGCAGACACGGCGCGATCCGCCGCTGCCCCTCCACCACTGCCGCCAGGCCGACCGGGCCGTAGAGGCTGACCTCCTCGGTGCGGTCGCTATTGGCGAGCATGAGCAGCATCCCCACCAGGCCGGCCACGTGATCGGCGTGGTAATGGCTGATGCAGATCGCGTCCAGCGGCTTGAAGCCCCAGCCCACCTGCTTCAGGCTGATCTGCGTCCCTTCGCCGCAATCCAGTAGCAGCAAACGGCCCTGCACGCGCACCAGCACACTGGACAGCCAGCGGCCGGGGAGCGGCATCATCCCGCCAGTGCCGAGCAGACAGACGTCGATCATGGCCTCCTCAGAGCAGGGAGTAGACCGGCCGGTTCGCCGCGGCCGGCGGAACAGGCGGGACTTAAGGACCGTGGAGGGCCGGTACCAGTGGAAGCCCCGGACTCACCCGCGGGCCGCTGGCAGCGGCCGCGGTCAGTGCGATGATACGACCGTGCTCGGGCGGGCCGCTGTCAGGCGGCGCCGCCACCTGGGGGTAACAGCATGGCAGGCTTTCACGGGCGCCTCTGGCTCGACCTGGCTCAGCAGCACGCGTTGGATCTCCGGCGCGCCGGGCATCACCAGCGCCGGGTTCGCCGTCTCGCCGCCGGGCAGCGGCGCCCCTGGTATAGTGTCCTGCTTGACCTCCTCAGGCTGTAGATAGCTGCGCGCCCCGAGCAGTGTATCGTGCCTGCCTGTGCCCAGCCACCCGAGCGAGGTGGCCGGCCCCGGGCCCGGGACCGCGATCCGGCTACTTGAGCTGGCTGGCCAGCACCGCCGGATCGCTCGTCGGCAGCGCGCAGGTGAAGCGCTCGCAGACGAAGGCCGTCGCCCGGCCGTCCAGCGGCTCACGACCATCCAGCAGCGGCACCACCACCTGGCTGCTCGGGCCGTCCGCGCCCGCCACCACCTTGTTCGGCAGGTAGCGCTGGAATACCGTTCGCAGCAGCGCCTGAGTATCCTCCCGCGGCTGCGGGCCGAGCACGACAATCTCCTTGGGCGTCGACAGGTAGAAATCCAGCGCCTCCAGCAGATGCCCGAAGGCAGTGGGATACTGGCGGAGCTGCTCGGCCAGGGAGCGCAGCACGGTGGCCGCCGGCCGCTGGTACTCGGCGTTGCCGGTGAACGTGGCCAGGCGGAGCAGCGTCTCCACCGCGGCCGAATTGCCGCTGGGCATCGCGTTGTCCGTCACCTCGCGCGGCCGGGCCACGAGCTGCTCCTGGTCGTGGCCGGTATCGTAGAACGCCTCGTCGCCCGGCTCCCAGAACAGCGCGAGCATCTGGTCCGCCAGCTCGCGGGCGGCACGGAACCAGCGCGGGTCGAACGTCGCCTCGTAGAGCGTCAGCAGCCCGCCGCTGTACAGCGCGTAGTCCTCCAGGTAGGCGGGGATGCGGGCCTGGCCGTCCTTGAAGGTCCGCAGCAGCCGGCCATTCTGCCAGAGCGTGCCCAGCACAAACTTGGCGTTGCGCACCGCCAGGCCGCGGTAGTCGGGGCGCTCCAGCACGCGCGCCGCCTCGGCGAAGGCCCGCAGCATCAGCCCGTTCCAGGCGGTGATCACCTTCTCATCGCGCCCCGGGCGAACCCGCTGCTCGCGGGCGGCGTACAGCTTCGGCCGCGCCCACGCCACCACCGCTTCCAGCTCGGCCGGGGCCATCCCCAGTTCTGCGGCGACCTCGTCCAGCGGCCGCTCCAGGTGCAGGATGCTCCGATGCTCGAAGTTGCCCTGCGGGGTCACGTCGTACAGCGCGTTGAACGCCCGCGCGTCCCGCTCTCCCAGCACCGCGGCGACCTCCTCGGGCGTCCAGAGGTAGAACTTGCCCTCCACGCCCTCGCTGTCGGCGTCCTGGCTGGAATAGAAGCCGCCATGCGGCCCGGTCATCTCGCGGACGACGTAATCCAGTGTCTCCTCGGCGACGCGGCGGTACAGCACCTTGCCGGTGGCCTGGTAGGCGTGCAGGTAGAGGCGCGCCAGCAGCGCGTTGTCGTAGAGCATCTTCTCGAAGTGGGGCACCAGCCAGCGCGCGTCCACCGAGTAGCGGTGGAACCCGCCGCCGAGCTGGTCGTAGATACCCCCCCGCGCCATCTGTTCCAGCGTGAGCTCCACCGCGTGCAGCGGCTGCGGATCGCTCCAGCGCTTCCAGGCGCGCAGCAGGAACTCCAGTGTCATCGGCTGCGGGAACTTCGGCGCCCCGCCGAACCCGCCGTAGCGCGGGTCGAGCTGCCGCAGCGCCGCCGTCGTGGCCTGGCTCAGCAGCGTCTCCTGGAGCAGGTCCTGGCGCCCCGGCAGGGAGCGGTTCGCCTGCTCCAGGAACTTGCGCACCCGCGCCGCCTGCGCCACCACGTCCCCGCGCCGGTTTCGGTAGGCGTCGGCCACCGCCAGCAGCACCTGGGGAAAGCCGGGCATGCCATGGCGCGGCTCGGGCGGGAAGTACGTCCCGCCGTAGAAGGGCACTCCGTCAGGGGTGAGGAACACCGTCAGCGGCCAGCCGCCGTGCTGGGTCATCGCCTGCACCGCGCCCATGTACAGTGCGTCCAGATCCGGCCGCTCCTCGCGATCTACCTTGATGTTGACGAAGTGCTGGTTCATGAGTGCGGCGATTTGCTCGTTCTCGAACGACTCGCGCTCCATCACGTGGCACCAGTGGCAGGCGGAGTAGCCGATAGACAGCAAGATCGGCTTGTCCTCCTCGCGGGCTCGCCGCAGCGCCTCCTCGCCCCAGGGATACCAGTCGACGGGATTGTGCGCGTGCTGGCGCAGGTAGGGGCTCGTCTCGTAGATCAAGCGGTTGGTGTGCTTCGGCGCGGATTCGGGTGCGCTAGACATCGCGGCCTCCCAGCGGGCACGGCTGCGCCCGAGCGTCAGGCGCGCACAACCCGTACCGCGAGTGTAGGCCCCCGAGCCGCCGCGGACCAGGAATCGCCCGCTGCGATGCGTTCGTAATCCAGGCATCGCTCGGGTCTCGCTACGATAGCGGTGCGTGCACTCGGAGCAGGCGGGCCGTGGAACCGTACTACCGCGACGACCTGGTCACGATCTACAACACCGACGCCACCCACCTGGCGTTCCTGGACGACGCCAGCATTGACCTGACCATCACCTCGCCTCCGTACAATCTGGACGTCTCCTACAACGGGTACAAGGACGACCTCCCCTACAGCGCCTACCTGGAGTGGGTGGCGCTCTGGGCGCGGGCGCTGTACCGCGTCTCCCGCCTCGGCGGCCGCGCCTGTGTGAACGTCCCGCTGGACACCAACAAGGGCGGCAAGCGTGCGGTCTACGCCGACTACGTGCGGGTGTTCCTCGCCGCGGGCTGGCAGTACCAGACCACGATCGTCTGGAACGAACAGAACATCTCCCGCCGCACCGCCTGGGGGAGCTGGCGCAAGCCCTCCGCTCCCTTCGTCACCGCGCCGGTGGAGATGATCCCGGTGTTCTACAAGCAGCGCTGGCATCGGCCCGACGCCGGCAAGCACTGGAGCATCGACGCCCGGGACTTTCAGGACTGGAGCCTGGGCTGCTGGACCTTCCCCGGCGAGAACCCGCGCCGGGCAGGGCACCCGGCCCCCTTCCCGGAGGAGCTGCCCCGGCGGTTGCTCCTGCTGTACTCCTATGTGGAGGACGTCGTCCTCGATCCCTTCCTCGGCTCCGGAACGACCTGCCGGGTCGCCAAGCGCCTCGGCCGGCGGTCTATCGGAGTAGAGGTGGACCCGGCCTACTGCGAGCGCGCGGCGGCGGCCGCGCGGAGCGAGCCGCTCCCCGGGAGCGAAGCGATCCGTAGTTGAGCGCCGCGGCGCTCCAGTGGGAAAGGGCGCACCGGCTCACGCTGATCTGGCCGACACGCGGCCCAGACTTCCTGGAACGTCGAGCAGGCTAGCCGCGACGGGCGACGGGGAGGGCGATGTCCTGGCCGAGCGATTCGAGCGTTTCCGCCAGCGCCTGCTCGAAGATATCCAGGATCTCGTCCATCTCCGCCGCGCTGGTTGTGAGCGGCGGCGCCAGCGCCACCATCCAGTGGCTGGCGCGCAGCAGCAGCCCGCGTCGGCGCGCCGCCTCGCGCACCCGGATGCCGAAGTTGACCGTGGCGTCGAAGCGCTGCCGGGTCTGGGGCTCCTGGACGAACTCCACCCCCACCAGCAGCCCCTCGCCGCGCACGTCGCCGATCACCGGGAACCAGCGCTGCATCGCGCGCAGCCGCTCCTGCGCCTGCGCCCCACGCGCTCGGGCGTTGTCGATGATCCCCTGGTCCAGGAGCTGGCGGATCGCCGCGATCCCAATGGCGCAGGCGACCGGGTTGCCGCCATAGGTGTGCCCGGCGTGGAACTGCACCATTGCCTCGGGCTCGCCCCAGAACGCCTGGGCGACCCGGTCGGTGAGGACGTTGGCCGACAGCGGGGCGTAGCCGCCGCTCATCCCCTTGCCCAGACAGAAGATGTCCGGCCAGGTGTCCCAGAGCTCGGCAGCGAACAGCGCGCCCGCCCGGCCAAAGCCGGTGATGATCTCATCGTAGATCAGGATGATGTCGTAGCGGTCGCACAGCGCGCGGATCCGGGGCAGGTAGTCGCGCGGCGGGACCACCACCCCGGCCGACATTAGGATCGGCTCGGTAATGAAGGCGGCGATCGTCTCCGGCCCTTCGAGCTGGATCACTTCTTCCACCAGCCGGGCGTAGGTCTCGCCGACCGTCTCGGGCGTGCCGGGGAACGGCGGGCGGTAGGGATCGGGGGTGTGCAGGTGGATGAATCCGCCCGGCAGCGGCTCGTAGGGTGCCCGCCAGCCCGGCCAACCGCCAGCGGCCAGGGCGTGCCCGGTGGCGCCGTGGTAGGCGCGATAGTGGCTCAGCACCTTGTACTTGGTGGGCGTGCCGGCCTGCTTGTGGTACTGCCGCGCCATCTTGATCGCCGCCTCCGTCACTTCCGAGCCGCCCGAGAGCAGCTTGACGGTGGTGTACTGGGGCGGGGTGATCTCCAGCAGGAGCTGGGTCAGCTCCAGCGCCCGATCGTTGGTGGCCAGCGTCGGGCAGGCCATCGCCAGCCGCTCGAGCTGGCGCGCCCCGGCTTCGGCCAGTACCCGATTGCCGTGGCCAAGATTGGCGCAGAAGGTGCCCGACAATCCATCGATGTAGCGCTTGCCGTCGACGTCGGTCACCCGGATCCCTTCGCCCGAGCTCAGGATCAGCGGATCCTCCACGAACTGCTTCATCTGGACGAAGTCCACCATCACGTGGCGCGCAAGCTCTTTCATGCTCTCTCCTGGCGGCCGGTGGCCGGTGTGCTGGCAATTATGGCGGACCCGGGTGCTGCGCACTGGCGAGCACCGTGGACACCTGGTCGAGGGTGGTCAGATGGTAGTGGTACGGCTGGCCGACGGCCAGGTCGTTCCGCTCGCCCGCCCGTTCCAGCCGCAGGGTGAGCATCCCGAGGGTGTACGCGCCCCGCAGCTCCTGCGACCCACCGTCGCCGACGAAGGCGCAGGCACTCGGCGCAACCCCCAGATCCTCGCAGGCGCGCAGGTAGATGCCGGGATCGGGCTTCAGGATGCCAACCTCGCACGAGAGGACGAGCGTGTCGAGCAGCGCAGCCAGCCCCAGGGAGCGGATCGCCTCCGCCGCCTGGCAGGAGCAGTTGCTCACCAGCCCGAGCCGCAGCCCCTGTTGCCGGAGCACGGCCAGCGTCGGGCGAGTGTCGGGATAGAGCTGGACCGCGGCGCGCCAGGTGGCGCGCTCGAAGTCGGCCAGCGCGGTGAGCTGTTCCTGGGGCAGGATGCGGCCGAGCTGGCCGAGCACCGTGGCCAGCTCCTGCTCCAGTGGCCCGAGCTGGCCGAGCGAGCGGGCCTGGAAGGTGGCCCGCCAGGCGTCGAAGAACGCCTCCTCCGGGACGCCGGCGCGGTGTGCCAGCTCGCGGCGTGCGGCCAGGACGCGCTCGGTCTGGATCTTTCCCAGCGTGTCGTAGAAGTCGAACAGAACCGCCTGGATCACCGCGCCTCGTCCAGCAAGCGCCACAGCTCGTCGCGCCAGACCGGCTCGGCCGGTTGCGCTCCGGTGGGGCCGATCAGCACCCGCTCACTCGCGACGATCTCGCCCACTACAGTAGCTGGGATGCCGGCGGCGGTGAGCGCGGCGACCATCGCCGGGCCATCCTCGCAGGCGATCAGCAGCGCTCCGCTGGAGATCAGCTTCAGAGGGTCCGCTCCAAGCGCCTCGCAGATCGCCCGGGTTTCGGGCAGCACCGGGACGTCGGCCCGGCGCAGCCGGTAGCCGACGCCGGAGGCCTCCGCCAGCTCCCACAGCGCGCCCAGCACCCCGCCCTCGGTCGGATCGTGCATCGCGGCGGCGCCGTGCCGAGCGGCGAGCAGCCCTTCGGGCACCACGCTCAGCCGTTCCACGAAGCGCCGGGCACGCTCCAGCGTCGCCTCCGGAACCCGCCCGGCCAGCCGATCGGCCAGGTCCGTGGCGAGGATCGCCGTGCCCTCCAGTCCCGCCGCCTTGGTCAGCACCAGCGCCTGGCCGGGCCGGGCGCCAGCGGAGGTGACGACGCGGTCGCGTGGGGCGCGGCCGACCGCGGTCATGGCGATGATCGGGGCGACCAGCCCGGGCGTCACCTCGGTGTGGCCGCCCAGCACCTCGATGTCCAGCTCGCGCGCGGCGCGGTCGATGTCCGCCATCGTTCGGGCGACGTCGTCCGGGCTGGCCTGCTCGGGGTACAGCAGCGTCGCGAGCACGCCGACCGGGGCGGCGCCCATCGCCGCCAGGTCGTTACAGGCGACGTGGACGGCGAACCAGCCGGCCTGCGTGCTGGCGCCGGTGATCGGGTCCACCGTGATGACGCAGGCCTCGTCGCCCATCGCGATCACCGCCGCGTCTTCCCCCAGCGCGGCGTGGACGAGCACGTCGGGTCGGCGCACTCCCAGCCGGCCGAGCACAAGCTGCCGCAGCTCCGCGGGGGAAAGCTTGCCCGTCCGCACGCTAGCCGCTTCCGGCCCGGCGAGTTTGCCGGCGCGGACGGCCTGCCGGCCTGGCCGAAACGCGCCAGCAAGCCGGCCGATTGATGCACCGAGGGGCCATTGGTCCTGGCCGAAGCCATCCTTTCGATGGAGTACGTGGGCGGGGCCCGGGAGCGAACGATTCTACCAGTGCGGCCCGGGCGTACCGCGCGTCCTGGGTGGCCGGGATGTCAGAGCGGCGCGCTGCCGGTGAGCAGCCGCGCCTTCTGCTCGCGGTGCTTGCAGTCGGGATTCAGGCAGCCCGGACAGAGCGCGGCGGGGGCGCTCGCCTCGGCGTTGAGCGCCTGGGTGACGCACTCGCCGATGAGCCGGGCGAGGTCGGGATGGGTGCCGATGCGGTCGGCCAGGATGAGTGGAACGGTGGGATGGCGGGCCTGCGCCTCGGCCATCAGCCGCGGGATATCGTGAATCAGGTGGCGGCCCGGATGCAGAAAGCAGGGGAGCACCACGATCTGCTCGGCGCCAGCGGCGACGCGGGCATCAACCGCCTGCGCCAGTGACGGCTCGCACAGCTCCATGAACGCCGGCTCCACGTTTGGCCAGCCGGTCAGCGTCTTGACCACGCCGGACAGCTCGAGAAAGTACTCGCGCGCCTCTGGGGCGCGGCTGCCATGGCTCAACAGAATGACATCGGTGCGCATCACTGCTCCAGGTGGAACCTGCCGGAATGGTACCTGCTCACGCCGCCCGGATGCAGCCTGGCCCGCCGCTCCCTCTGCGAGAAGGAGCGTGCCCGCGCCTGTATCTTGAACCGTGCTGAGCAGGCGCGAAATGGAGTACTTGCGTCCCCAGGCCCTGGCAATCCGTCTCGTCAGCGTGACGATGGGTGGCCTGCCAGCGACCCAGCCGCTGTGTTTTGCAGCTATAACGAAGGGAACGGCGCCTGAAGCTGTCTGAGGCACACCTGGAGGTACCAGCGTTGTTGGTGGAGCATGGCGGCCGCCGGCCGCGGATCGACCCCACCGCCTGGGTGGCGCCGACCGCGGTGCTCTCCGGCGCGGTCAGCGTTGGACCCGGCGCGGTGATCCTGCACGGGGCGGTGCTCACCGCCGAGAGCGGAGCGGATCTCATCGTCGGCCGCGAGTGCGTGGTCATGGAGCAGGCGGTGCTGCGCGCAGCAGGACGCTTCCCGCTCCAGCTTGGAGAGCAGGTGTTGGTGGGACCGCACGCTTACCTGACCGGCTGCACGGTTGGAGCCCGCTGCTTCATCGCCACCGGGGCGATGGTCTTCAATGGTGCCAGGCTTGGCGAGGCGTGCGTCGTCGCCCTGGATGGCAAGGTGCACGTCGACACTGAGCTGCCGGACGGAGCCCGTGTCCCGATTGGCTTCATCGCGTTTGGCCGGCCTGGCCGCATCTACCCGCCCGACCAGGCCCCGGTCGTCCACGCGGAGCTGGATCGGCTCAGCTTCGTCCGCTACGTGTTTGGGATCGAGCCTGAAGGCAAGCGCCGGGCGCAGATCATGGACGAGCTGCTCCGCAAATACACCCGGGCGCTGGCTGCCCACCGGAACGACCAGGTGGTCGAGCCAGAGGGTTCGGAACAGTCGGACGGGTGAGGCTCGAGCGGCCGCTACTCGAGCCCGAGGCCGCGTGTTGCTGGGCCCTTCTCGGGCGCGCCGCCCCGCTCTCCTGCTGACATCACGGTAAAGCCGGCCCGCTCCAGCGCCTCGCGCAGGACCACCGGATTCGTCGCGCCGGGATCGAACTCCACCCGGACCCGCAGCTCGATGGACTCCGGGTCCGATCCCGCCATCTGCGCACCCAGCACTCCCGGCATCTGGCGGAGCAGCCGCGCGCATTCCGCTTCCCGGCCCTGGAGATCGGCGCGCTGGATGTACAGCTCGGCGATGTCTCGTGCCATGCCTCAGCCTCCCGCCCAGCGCTATGCACCGCTCGTGCCAGCAGCGTGGCCAGCTCTGCCATCCACGAACAGCCCGGGTGGCGATAACGGTCGCGGGCTACCAGCAGCGCAGCGAGCGGCGGAGCACCTCGCCCAGCACCTGGGGGTTCAGCGGCCGGGGACAGCCGCCGTGCATCCGCTGCTGGGCCATGCCACCCTCTACCAGGGCGGGTACGTCGCTCTCGCGGTAGCCGATCGCCTCCAGCCCATTCGGAAAGGCGATGTCGCGCATCAGGGCGCGCAGCGCGTTCGGCAGCACGTCGTGGCCCTCGGTAATCGACACCCCCTCTACGTTGGCGCCCAGGAGCCGTGCCGCGTGCAGGTGCCGTTCCGGGCAGGCCGGGTAGGTGTACTCGAAGGCGGCCGGGGCGGTCAGGCTCACCGAGATGCCATGGGGCACCATCGGCTCGTGGACCGGGTAGCCGGGCGGGACGTAGTCCCGCACCCGGCCGGCGATCGGGTAGGCCAGGGTGTGGGGGATATGGACGCCCGAGTTGCCGAAGCCGACGCTGGCGAACGTCGCCGCCAGCGCCATGTCCGTGCGCGCCTCCAGGTCGTAGCCGTTGGCTACCGCCCGGCGGAGCGAGCGGCCCACCAGTTCGATCGCCTTCTCGCACCACAGGTCGCTGATCGGGTTGGCGCCGAGGTAGATCGGCCGCTCGGCTGGACTGGGCCAGGCCGGCCGTGCGTCGTAGCGCCGGCTCGTATACGACTCCAGCGCATGGAACAGTGCGTCCATTCCCGCCGCGGCGGTCACCTCGGGTGGGCAGGTCAGCGTATTCAGCGGGTCGACCAGCGCCAGTGCGGGGCGCAGGAAGCGGTGCGCAATGCCCGTCTTGGTCTTGAGCTCCAGAATGTCCAGCACCGCCACAGCGGTGGTTTCACTGCCGGTGCCGCTGGTGGTGGGGATCGCGATCAGCGGCCGCAGCGGCCCAGGCACCGGGCTCCCCCGACCGAGCGGCCGATTCACGTACTCGTACAGGTCGGCCGGATACGTGGTGAAGAGATTGATCGCCTTGGCGGTGTCCATCACGCTGCCGCCGCCGACCGCGACAAAGCCGTCGAACGAGCGGTCGCGGGCAAAGCGGATCGCCGCCTCGAACGACTCGTCGGTCGGCTCCACGTGGACCTCGTCGAACACCTCGGCCTGGACGCCCTCCTCCTCCGCGGCAGCGCGCACGCGGTCGGCCAGGCCAAGGCGAGCGATGGTCGGATCGGTCACGATCAAGGCGCGGGTCACCCCCAGGCGCCGCAGGTCGAACCCGACCTCCTCCGTCGCCCCCGGGCCAAACTTGATCGGTGGCGTCTCCATGGCGAAGATCGATTCCGTAGGCATGGGCTGTCGCGACACCACGCTGCTACCCCCTGCACGCGAGTCCCGAGCTCAGAGTACCCCGCCGTCGTTCGCGATGAAAAGCCTGGTAACAGGTATGTACAGGCTTCCTGGGATGTGGTACACTATCTACTGCTGGGACGTTTCGCACAGGCTGGCACGTGGGCGTCGACACGCCGAGGCTTTTCCGGCTCGCTCTCCCCCAACTCGCGCTGACGAAACCCACCAAGCTCTTTACTCAGGAGTCAGCGTTGAGTTACGCGGACAAGACCCTTACCTGCCGCGATTGCGGTCGGGCGTTCATCTTTACCCGGGGCGAGCAGGAGTTCTACGCCAGCCGCGGCTTCACCAATGAACCGGGACGCTGCCCGGATTGCCGCCAGGCGCGCCGGTCCAGCCGGGGCGAGTCAAGCGGCTATTCCTCGGGCAGCAGCTATTCCACCGGCGGGTACTCCACTGGTGGCTATTCCTCGGGCGGCAGCGGCAGCTATGGCCGGCGCGAGCTGTTCACTGCCACCTGCTCCTCGTGTGGCAACGAGGCGCGCGTGCCCTTCCAGCCGCGTGGCGACAAGCCGGTCTACTGCTCGGACTGCTTCTCCAAGCTGGGCGGTGGGTACTCTTCCCGATCCTCCCGCTACTAAGCTCACGATCAGAGCGAGATGAGCGGGGCCAACAGCCCCGCTCAATCTGTTTAATCAACCCAGTGGCGGCGTGAGCCGCGGGCCACAGCAGAAGGCTCAGGGTGAGGGGAGACATGGCTGATCCAGCCGCAGTGCGGGCGCTGACGTTCGACTGCTACGGAACACTGATCGATTGGGAGACGGGCATTCGCGCGTATCTGCGGCGCGTGCTCGAGCGCAAGGGCGCCCGCCAGGTAGACCCGGAGCGCTTCTACCAGCACTGGTACTACCAGTGCGAGCTTCCCACCATCGCCGGGCCGTTTCTGCCGTATGACCAGGTGCTGCGGACCAGCCTGCAGCGGGCGCTGCGTGACTTCGGCCTGACAGTCGAGCCTGATGATGGGGTGGATTTCGGGGAAGACATGAAGGCCTGGTCTCCCTTCCCGGATACCCACGCAGTGCTGACCCGGCTCAGCCGGAGGTACCCGCTGTGCATCATCTCCAACACCACGCGGGAGATCATCGCCGCCAGCATTCGGCTCATGGATGTGCCGTTCACCCAGGTCGTCACCGCGCAGGACGTGGGCGCCTACAAGCCCGATCCGCGCCCGTTCGAGGAGGCGCTGCGGCGGCTGGGTCTGCCCGCCAGCCAGGTGCTGCACGTCTTCCAATCCCAGGTAGTGGACCTGCCGCGGGCCAGGCCGATGGGCTTCCAGACTGCCTGGATCAATCGACAGCGGGAGCAGCTCGCCCCCGGGCGGCCGGAGCCCGACTGGACCTTCCCTGATTTGGCGCCGGTGGCGGAGCTGCTGGGGGTCTGACCGCTCCCAGCACCGCGCGGCAGGCGCCTTACTCTGCCTGGACCCAGATGGCGCTGGCAGTGGCGATGTGGCGGTCCGACGAGAGCAGCTTCACAACGTACCAACGCTCACCGGACGCCGGGGCGGGCAGCGCAAAGACGCTCCGGGCTCGCCGGCCGCTGATCGGCTGGGCCGCCACCAGGCTCCCGCCGCTGCTGTAGACCTCCACCCGGGCCAGATCGCTGCCCCGCGGCGCTGCCTCCACATCCACCTCCAGCCGTAGCTCAGCGCTAGCCGGGGCGCGGAGCTGGCCACCCATCTCCACTCCATCCAGGCAGAGTGCCAGGTGCAGCCCGCGCTCGCGGGTGGCGTAGACGCGCCGGGCCACGAGCGCCTCGCGCAGTCCCTCCGCGGTGAGCGCCTCGGCGTAGACGCCCGCTACCGCGAGCTGGGGGCTGCCCCAGTCCCAGCGATGGTGGTCGGAGACGCCGATCGCGCCCAGGCGCCAGCCGTTGTCCAGCGCGCGCAGGTAGAAGGGGAAATAGTCGTCGTCGCGGTTGAAAATCTCCAGCGTCACCAACCGCTCGGCGGCTTCAGGGCGGAAGGCGAGGTGGTCGAACGTCCGCGGCTGCACTCCCGGGTGGTTGAAGCCGGCCAGGGGCTCGGCCATGCCGGGCTCGGCGGTGGCGAGCCAGCGCCAGAAGGGCGTCAGGTCCTCCTCGCCAAGCGTCATCGCGTCCACGTAGTCCTTACTAAACCAGACGTTCACGTGGCCCTGAACGCTGGAGGAGAACTCGAAGCCCCGCAGCGCCAGGAAGCCGTCCTGCGTGGCGAGCGTGGCCTGGCGCAGGGTGTCCTCCCACTCGGTCAGCCCCGGCGGGGGTGGGCAAGAGAAGGGTGTGGCGATGTTCGGGTAGTTGCGGCGGGTAATCAACGGGATGTTGAGCGATTCCGCGTGGTCGGTGAGCGCGGCGAAGTCGAGGCCGCGCTCACGCATCTGCGCCAGCGCCTGCTCGGGCCGGCCGCGCCCATCCGAGTAGCCAGTGTGATTGTGCAGATCACCAAAGTATAGGTTCATCAGTGGTCATTACTCATGCTCATGAGGACTTCCGCTCGGCAGGTACACCTGCTGGCCCGAGCGGAGCGCTGGACGCGGCACCGCGAGCACCCGGGCGACGCGTGGCGGAGCCCGGCTGACTCGCGCCGCTGTACTCCACTATAAAGGCGCTGGTAGCATCGCTGACGAGAACGGCGGCCGCCACGGGAGCGCAGGCACGGAGCCGCGCCTAACAGGACAGGGCCCTGGGCCGGAACACCGGTCCCGGCGCGGGTAGCCGGCGCCGGGACCGGCTCAGCCGCTAGCGCCGGGCGCGGCCGACGCTGATGCCGCCCAGCGGGCTGTACATCGCCTGGTTGAATGGCAGCGTGCCGGTGGGTGCTTGCGCCACCGGGAAGACGAACACCGCCTTGCCGGCTGCGAACGAGACGGACATGTAGTCGCCCAGCATCCGCCCACTGGACGTGTTCGGGAGCCAGGCGAGCTGCATCGGGCCGGCGAGCTGGGTGCTGGTGCTCCAGGTTGCGCCGCCATCGGTCGAGGAGACGAAACCGGCGTAGAGCTGGCAGGTGTCCCAGCGGCAGTGAGCATTTGTGTAGTAGTAGTAGATTAGCCCGAGGTGTGCCCCGCTGCCTGACGTGCTCACGTCCGCGCCGAGCCCGGGCAGGAAGTGATCCACCGTGCTGTTCGTCGCATCAATCGGGATGCGGGTCGTGGGCGACCAGGTAATGCCGTCGCTCGACGTGCTCATCACGATGTCGTTGGCGCTGCAGTCCGAGCGGAAGCGGCAGTCTGCCCAGACCACGTAGACCTTTCCGCTGCCATCCATCGCTACCGAGGGCGTGACGTAGCTAGCGCGCAGACCGCCAGCCACCTTGTGCCGGGTGAAGGTGTCGATCTCCGCCGGCTTGCTCCACGTCACCCCGCCATTCGTGGAGCCGATAGCCATCATCTTGTCGTTGGTGTTCTTGCGGTAGGCCATCACCACGGTGCCGCTCGGCTGGACGACCAGCTCACCGCCGAATCCGCCCGCGCCGTTAGCGTTGTTCACCAACGGGCTCCAGGTGAGGCCACCATCAGTCGAGCGGGTGAACTTCAGTCGCTGGCTGTCGCGGTAGTCATCCATCACCGCGTAGCAGTTGCCGTAATAAGGGCTCGAGACCCAGGTGTCGCAGGTGAGCCAGGGCTTGTCGTAGAAGCCGCCGCCGGATACGAACACCACGATGACCGGGTTCTGCCAGGTCAAGCCCCCATCGGTCGAGCGGCTCGCCAGAATTCCCAGCCCAAGCGAGGCCGGGCTTCGGAAGTCCTTCGAGAGGATGATCCAGACATTATGCTTCGGGTCATACGCCACGGAGGGATTGGTGTTCCGGTCGTACTGCCCGCCGGCGATCGTGCCTACCCCGGGCAGGTTCCCGGTCGTCCAGGTCTGGCCGGCGTCGGTGCTGGTGGCCCAGCTAATGTTCGTCCCCCCACCGCCGGTGGCATAGCGGCCGGAGACGAACGCGGTGACGACCGTGTTGCCGAACGAGAACGACGCGGGCTCGTCCTGCGTCGCGTGCTGCGCCCCGCTGTTGGTGTAGGGGTCGGAGCTAACCTGTACTACCGATACCGCGAGCGCGACGACAGTTGACGACAGCGTCAGCACAGTCGAAAGTGCCAGGGCCGCCAGGGCAACCGCTCGTCGGCCGAACCAGGTGCAACCAAACATGGATAATGTCCTCCTCGGGATCGCGGCTCAGGGCTGCCCGCCTGCGAGATGCCGCGCCCGGATCACGTCCCTTAGTAGAAAGCTCGAATCGCAGGGTAGGATAGAGCGCTCTGCCGTAACAGTTCTGTAACAGCAAGTGTTACAAGGCCGTACAACCTGGGCTGCCCGTGTTACGTCTCGATTACGCGCCTGGTGGCAGTCCACGGGCCTCAGCCCACGGCGCTCACCTTCCCAGTGATCGTCACCAGCAGATATCCTGGCCCGGGCTCTTTCCAGAACACCACCTCTACCCCGGGCTCCAGCGTGACCCGGCTGATCCCTTTGATAATCGCCAGGACGTCACCCACCCGGGCGTCTACGCGCCTCAGGCTTGGCCAGAGGGTGAGCAACACCTCCAATCCCAGAGCTCGGTTGCGTAGCCGTAGCTCGAACACCCGGCCGCCCTGCACCGCGAGCGGCCGCTCCGACACGCTTGCTCCAAGCAGTTCTGCTACCTGGGGAATGACCGCCTCATCGTAGGGGCGGTCCTTACCGCCGTTGCCCACGCTCCTCCTTCCTGAGCGAGCCTCCCTCCCGCCCAGGCTCGTTCGCGCTCACCGAAGAAGCGCCGCAGTCACCGTGTGCCTGGCGCATCGTAGCCTCGTGGAGGCGAGGTCGTGGGCAGGGCTGCAGCGGGCGTGCCGGTACGCCGCGGTACCGCTGCCACGGTGCGGAGGGTAAGCAAGAAGCCTGCCAGGATCAATGCTACCCCGAGAAGCTTGGCAAGCGAGAACGGCGCCGGCAGCCCCAGCGCCAGCAGCGTGCTGCCGGAGGCAGCGACGAGCGCGCCAGCGGCGATGAGCAGGTTCGACCAGATGCGCCGGGCCGGTCCATGCCCCCGCCAGTAGCCATGCGCGCTTGCCAGCGCCCCACCGATGAGCGCTACGGTGCCGAATGTGTTGAGCACAATGGCAACGACCCGCACGTCCTGGGGCATGATCCGCACTCCGCCGGGCTCTCCATTGGCCGGCAGCAGCGACAGATCCAGCGGCGCGCTCAGCGCGCGCAGCGCCCCATAGCACGAGGCGAGCACCAGCCAGAGCAGCAGCGTGCGGGCCAGGCGCGGCGGGCAGAGGAGAAACACCGTGCCCATGCCGAGGTACGCCGCCACGTACAACCCACCGAACAGGTAGAAGGCGCGGTACAGTGGCCCGCTCCAGCCCGCACGCCGTGCCTGATACTCCGCGAAGACTCCGATGGCGTAGAAGGCCAGGCTGAACGCCCAGATGAGCTGATACGGCTTGCGCCGCCAGGCAAACTGAACCGCCAGGAGCAGCGCAAACGTAGCACTGATGAGTGTGGAGAGCAGGGGGAGCAGAGAGTCGGCGAGCATCGGCGCTCCAGGCGGCCCGAGTGATTCTAGGCAGCCCCGGCCTGCCCGGCCAACATCATCGCGCCAGCCGGGGTGCGTTCCATGGTCCCGCGCCCGGGCGGGGAGCGCGCGATGGCCCCCTGGGGCCCCAGCATCTCGCCGCCGCAGCCCCGGTCGGGTGCCGATGTGCTTGGGGCGGTGGCTGAGCGGCTGCTCTTTAGGTGGCGGGCGCGCGGGCGAATATCGGGAGCGGGAGCACAGCGTTGGACTGACCGCGGCGCGGTTGATCCCCAGCGCCGTCGCAAGGAGAGGCGAGATGGAAGGTCCAGGGGCGCCCGTGGCCGGGCACCAACCCGAGTCCTGTGAGTGTCAGCCAGAGGCGCTGTCGCAGGAGGAGATCCGGCAGCTCCTCCTGTTCCACGGCCGGCTGATGCTGGAGCACCAGGGCTTCGAGCCGCGCGAGATCCGCCACCTGGTGTTCATGAAGTGGCTGTACCTGCGCGGCCACCTCTCCGAGTTCTCCGGCGCCAGCCGCCCGCCCTCGCCCTCCGCGGTGTAGCCTGGCTGGCCCACGCTTACGGCCGCGGCGCGGGCAAGCGGTATACCCAGGCGTAATCGACTCCACCAATTCGCGCGGTGAACTCCAGCGTCGCGCCCTGCAGGTACCGCTCGTACGCCTCGGCGTGCTTGCGCTGCTGTACGCCCGCTACCGAGAGCACCAGGTACTCCACCCGGGCCCGCGTGGTGTCGCGCAGCGGCTCTCCGCGGCCGACATACTGGGCGCGCAGCGCGTCAAAGTTCTGGGCCACCACTCGTAGCCGCTCGGCATTCGGCCGGCTGTTCAGATAGGCCGCCACCTGGTCCATCCCCTCGCCCCAGCCGATGGTCATCACCTGCCGCGCCACCGGTGCGCCGCCGAGCAGCGGGTTGTAGAAGGTGGAGTAGTACGGTTGCGTGGCGATCAGCCCGCCGAGCTGGAGCGCGAGCGCTGCCGCCACCGCTGCCCCGCCGAGCCAGGGGGACCGGGTGCTCAGCCAGCGGGCGGTGGCCAGCAGTCCGAGCGTGGCCAGGATGTACAGCGCCGGGACGACCGGGACCAGGTAGCGGTCCATCTTCTTCGCCCCGAGGCTCATCAAGAGCAGGAACAGAAGCGCCCAGCCGAGCAGCGGTAGGCCCAGTCCGCTGGTGTGGTCGGCCGCCGGGCGACGCAGGCGCTGCCAGACGGCGGCGACAAGCCCGAGACAGAGCACCGGCGTCGCCCGCAGCAGCAGCGCCGCCGGGTAGAACAGCGGCCCCGGGTCGACGACGGCCTGGCCGAGAAAGAACGAGAGCCCTTCGGGCGTCTCCCCTTGAGTGAGGGCGAAGCCGAGCATCCGCCCACTGGTGCCGAGCGGATCGCGCCACAGCGCCGGCCAGGCGGCGTACCCGACCAGGAGCGTCAGCCCGCCCCAGGCGGCGAGACTGGCTAGCAGCCAGCCGTGCGAGCGCCGTGGCCGCTGGCCGCGCCAGCACCACAGGGCGAGCGCCGGAATCGCTCCGGCCAGCGCCAGGCCGGGCGACTTGCTCAGCACCGCCAGCGCGGTGCTCACCGCCGCCAGCGCGAGCAGCGGCCAGCCAGCCCTGCCGCGCCAGAAGGCAAGTGCCGCCAGCAGCGCGATCGTGGCGCACAGGGTGAGCAGCGCGTCGACGTGGACCGCCCGCGACAGGGCGAGCAGGAACGGGTCCCAGCCGATCAGGAGTGTCGCCAGCCAGGCCGGCCACCAGCCGACGTGCAGCGCGAGGACGCCGAGCAGCACCAGCAGCAGCAGTGCCGTCGCCAACCCGAACACCAGTCGGGCGCGGGCCAGATGCTCCATGAAGGAGGGGAACCCGGTCAGCACCTGGAACTGCCGCTCCGATTGCGCCGCGCCATCCACGATGGTCCGTGCGCTCTCGCTGTCCAGCGCCGCTGCGACCAGCCACATGGTGGTGACGCCCGGGTGCCCGTTCTGGTACGTTCCCGGCCAATCCCCGGCCTCCAGCGCCAGCCGGAAGTTCGCCCCGCGCATCAGCCAGTTGTCCTCGTCGGCGGTGACGAACACCTCGCGCGCCGCCAGGCGTGGCAGCAGCGTCAGCGCCAGCAGCGCCAGCGCCGCTGCCAGGCGCAGCAGCGGTGAGGCCAGCCCGGTCGAGACGAGCGCCGCCGGGCGGAGAGCCGCTCCGCGCCGGCGTACCGCGATCGGCCGGATGTCGGGTGCCCCCTCGACACTCATGGCAGAGCATAGACCCGGATGGTCGGGCCGGGCCGGGCCCAGGCGCCCAGGTTCCAGAACGGGGTGTACATATCGTCGAGCTGGAATGGGACGGGGCTGCCATCCACTCCCGGAGCAAAGGTCGCCAGCGGTCTCTCCCGCTGCTCGAAGCGCTCGGCGCGCTCCCATTCGTCCGGCCATTTCAGCCGCCGGCTCTCCTTGAATCGCGCCGCCCACTGGGCGGTGGTAGGAAGGCGATAGCGATCTAGGGTGAAGCTGCTGGTCACCAGGTAGCGATACTGTCGCTGGCGGTACGAGGCCACGTCATACCGAAAGACCCGATCCTGGTCCTCGAACGGCACGTCCGCCGGCCAGGACTCTCCCGGCGGCGGGAGCGCCAGCTTGTCCGTGGCGACCAGCCCCTGCCCCACCAGGTGCTCCAGCGCCCAGCGGCTCGCCAGGACCCGCGTGTCCTCGCGGCTGATGAGCAGGTTGTGCTGAACGACCGCAAGTGTGGGCTGAGCCAGCGCGACCAGGCCGGCCAGGGCCAGCGCCGTGCCGCGCGCCCGGTCGGGGACCAGCCAGCGCACGAGCGTCCAGAGGCCGAAGGCGGCGAACAGCGCCAGGAACGGCAGCAGCGGCAGCGCGAAGCGGACGAAGAAGAGCGCCTTGGTGGCCATGAACAGCAGGTAGGCTGCCGGGAAGCCGCCCAGGAGCAGCGCCGCCCGCCAGCGGTGCCAGCACAGCGCCGCCAGCCCGACCACGGCCAGCGCGAGCTGAAGCCAGCCCATCGCCTGTGCCAGCGTCAGCCCGTACAGCAGCGGAACCGGATCGGCGGACTGGCCGAACCAGGCGACCGTGCCGTCGCGGTACTGTTCCAGGAAGTCGCCCTTGAAGGTGGGCCAGTCGAGCAGCGCAAATGGGGTCGAGACAACGAAGGCGGCCAGCGCCACGAGCCCGGCCGCCAGCAGCCGCGCCAGGGCGCCGGGTGCAAGCAGCCGCCAGCGCCAGGCGAGCAGGTGGCCCACCAGCAGCGGGATCACGAACAGCCCGCCGCTGTACTTCGTCCCCGCCGCCAGCCCGCCGAGCAGCCCGGCCAAAAGGTACGTGCGCCAGGCCGGCTGCTGGCTGAGCCGGGCCGCGCCGAGCACCGACAGCGTGAGCAGGCAGGTGGCGGCAATATCGTTGGTGGCGTAATGCGAATCCCGGACATGCAGGAAGTTCAGCGCCAGGAACACGGCGCCGAGCAGCGCCGCCGAACGCGGGAGGATGAGCGCTCCAAGCGCATAGGCCGCCCAGACGGTGACGGCCCCGAGGAGCGCCGAGTTGAGCCGGCCGAGCAGGTAGAGCGTGGACAGGTCCGGCCCCGTGGAGACATCGACCGGGGCGCGTAGCAGCCCGGCTGCGGTTCCGAGCGCGCCCAGCAGCCAGTACTGCCCAGCCAGCCAGTACGCCAGCAGGCTCGGATTCTGGAAGTAGTGGGGGTTCAGGTCGCCGCTGCGCAGCATGCGGATCGCCAGCGCCGGGTAGTTCTCGTCCGGGTGCAGCAGCCAGGGAAGCTGCCAGTTCGCGCCCCAGACGCGCGCCCCCAGCGCAACCAGGAGCGTCAGGGCGAGCAGCAACTTCAGCACCTGAGCTTCACGGCTGGCTGGCAGCCGCGGCGCTGGAGGAAGCTCCGGGCGAGGCCGGCTTATGGTACGGATCATCGGCCCCCGCCAGGCAGATACAACCGGGCATAGTCGACGCCCTCGATCTGCACGGTCAAGAGCAAGCGGCTGCGCGGGGGCGGCTCCAGCCCGCGCTGGACGCCGTTGATGTACGTGAGCGTGTAAGTGTGCTCCGCCTGTTTCCAGGTCACCGGCCTTGCGTCCGTCTGCGCCTTGAATGCGGCAAACACCCCTTCTGGAACCGCGACGCGTACCTTGTGCGTCGCCGCTTCGCGGTTCAGATACAGGGCCACCGGCTCCAACCCCTCCCCCCAGCCCACAGGCACGGCGTACTGCGCTGTCTGGAGCCCGCCGAGCAGCGGGGAGTAATAGGTGAAGAAGTAGGGCCGGGCGCTGGCGCACAGGATGAGCTGGCTCAAGGCGACTACGCCGAGCAGCGCCAGCCGCGGTGCGGGATGCGGAAGGGCGATCCAGAGGCGCTGGTACCCCCCGGCGGCGGCGACAGCGAGGAACGGCACCGCCGGCAGGACGTACCGGTCCTGCTTTTTGGGGCTGAGGCTCATCAGCACCACTACGAGCACCGCGCCCGCAAGCAGCCACGTCGTCCCATCGGCTCGCAGCGAGCGCTCCCCACGCCGCCTGAAGATTGTCCAGAGCACAACACCGAGCACGACCAGGGGACTAAGCCGATAGGCGAGCGTCAGCAGGTAGAATGCAGGGCCGGGGTCAGTGCTCTGCTGTCCGAGCAGGAAGCTGCGGTGCGGCTCGCCCCCTGCCGCGCGGCCGAAGCTCACCACGCGACGCCCAATGCCCACCGGGTCGTGCTGCGCCGCAGGCCAGAGCAGCACGCTGGTGAGCGCTGCCACTGTAACCAGCACCACCAGTTCGGCGAGCAGCGCCCTGGGCGCTGCTCGCCCGCTGCGCCCTGCCCCCGCCGCAGCCAGCAGTATGATCGGGGGAAGCAGCACCAGCGCCGACGACTTCGTCAGCACCGCCAGACCACTCGCCAGCCCGGCCAGCAGCAGGTACCCCGGGCCTCCTGCGCGCTGCCAGCGGATCAGGCAGGTGAGCGCGCTGATCGCGATCAGCGCGGCCAGCAGCCCGTCAAGGTGGAGAATACGGCTGTGCGCCACGAGCCAGGGATCGAGCGCCAGCAGGATTCCAGCCAGTAGCCCAACAAGCGGCGTGAACAATCGAATCGTGAGCAGCACGATCACTGCCAGCAGCGCTGTCTGGACCAGCCCCATCGCCTGCCGGGCACGAATGAAGGCCTCCCGGCCGTCGTCGGAGCGCAGTGTCAGGTTGGCATCGTCCAGCGCTTGCGCCTGGGCGAGCCCCATTCCGAGCGCGCTTGCCCACATGGTGGTGACGCCGGGATGCCCGGTCTGATAGGTGTGGCGCGCATCCCCGGCCAGCAAGGCCTGGGCGAACTTGGCCGACCGATGAAACCAGTGCGCTTCATCGGCTGTCACCGGCGTGGCGACCTCTCCGCCCAGGCGTGGCAGCGCTGCCAGGAGGCTCAGCAGCACCACCAGTACTGACAGGGCCAGCGTCCGCGGCCCCATCGCCGCCCGCGCGCTAGCCATCCAGGAGCTGCTAGCTACCGGCCCGCGCACCATACTCCGAGCCCTCCCCGAGGGGGCCGGTGTCACCCTTGCCCGTAGCCGACGGTTCCGAGGCGATCGCCCGCTGCCCGAGGAGCGGGATTCGGCCCCCGGGACACGACCCGAGCAGGCAGACAAGCCACCAGAGCGTGTAGCCGGCGGAGACGTAGACGAAGGGGTACATGGGCAGGATGAGGCGATAGCGGTACTGGCTGGCGAAGAACAGCGCCATCAGGGCCCAGTGGCTCAGGACGAAGCCGTGCAGCAGCAGGGCGGGGCGGGCACGGGCACGGGCGGTGCCCAGTGCCAGCAGGTACAGCAGCATCCCCCCGAGAAACCCTGGATGATACGGCTGGTCGGGTTCTACCAGGCCGGTATAGCCGGCAGCATACAGCGCCTGAGGGACGAGACTCCGAACGTAGCCCGGGAAGTCCTGGCGGGCGAACTCGATTACCTGGCGGATCGGCATGTCCAGATGCAGCGCCTCATACACCGGGCTCCTGGTCGCGCGCAGATCGACTGTCCCGGGCGGGCGGTGCAGCTTGACCAGGTTGTTGCCCAGGCTGGTGGGGATGAAGGTGGGGGTGGAGGCGACCACGAGGTTGCGGGCGAGCACGAGCGCCAGCCCGAGGCCCAGGACAGAGAGCAGGGCTGCCACCCCACCCAGCGCCCGCCCCCTTGGCCAGCCCTGGGCACGCAGCTCCCACCAGACGAGCGCTGCCGCGATCGGGACGAACGCCATCCCGGTGAAGCGGATCAGCACCGCGGCGGTGAGCAGCAGCGAGGCGAGCGCGAGCCGCCACCAGCTCGGCCACCGCAGTGCTAGCAGCAGCGCCAGCAGCGCCAGCGCCATCATTGGACCGTACAGCACCTCGGCGAACAGCGTCTGTGCCACCGGCACGTACTCCTGCCAGGCGAGCACCCCGAACAGCGCCGCGGCGATCGCCGCGGCCGGAGCGCCGAACAGCCGCTTGCCGAGCAGGTAGGTCAGCGCAACGAGCACGCCGACCAGCGTGACCTGGAGCACGTACACCCCGGCCAGTGGCTCCCCGGCCAGACGGTGGATGAGCGCCAGCAGGTACGGATAGAAGATCTGGGCATAATACGGCTTGCCCTTGCCAGGTGCTGCCCCGAACGTCATCAGCGGGCCGTTGATCCCGATCTCCCGCGCCTGGGTCTCGTGGGTCAGCGGGTCCTCGCCCGGCCGCAGGTACACCATCCGTCCGGCGATGTCGCTCGTGAGCCCAACCGCCTGCCAGAAGAAGACCAGCACCAGCAGCGCGAGCAGGGGGCGTTCCAGCAGCAGGAGGGCGGTTCGAGCCCCACCCCGCCCTCCTGTGCCCGCCAGGGTGGCGCGGAGGTGCCCGAGCAGCAGCAGCGCCAAAGCGGCGAGCAGCGCCAGCAGGTACAGTCCATCGCTGAGCTGGCCCAGCCGGGCGGCGGGTGTCGCCAGCGCCTGGCTGAGGGGGCTGGGGGCGAAGGCGAGCAGGTCCGGTGCTCCCAGCGTCGCCCGTGTGCCGCCACCATCCCATTCCACCCGCAGCCGTCGCCCCTGGCCCTCGATCCGCTCGTACGCGATGTGCAGCGGGACCAGCCCGGCCGGGAGCTCGACCTGGGCCCGATCCTCAGCCCGAGCGCCATCCGACGTCGTCCGCAGCAGCGGCCGACCGGCGATCGAGAGCTGTGCCGGGCCTTCGGAGCTGAGCCAGAAGCGGTAGCTGCCCGCGTGGGGGACGACCAGGTAGCCGTCCCAGGTGGCGACGAACGGGAGCTGGTCGTGCGGGGTCTCCGACGGCTTGTAGTGGTTCCAGCGCTGGTTGTTGTTGAAGAAGTACAGCGGGAAGCCCTCACCGCTGAGCCCCAGCCGTCGGTCGATGCGGGTGGCGTCTGGGAGCCAGAGGAAATCGGTCGAGCGCTCCGGCTGGTCGACCGGCCGGTCGTTGTCGAACGAGTAGTAGCGGGCGACCAGGCCCGGGGTGGGGGAGACGGACCAGGCGGCCAGCTTCGCCAGGCATAGCAGCGTGACGCCGAGTGTGAGCAGTCCCCAGAGGCGTTCCGTCTGTGCGGCGGCTAGGAGCCGCCGAAACGGCCAGCGGCCGGCCGAGGCGCTGCTGGCAAGGTGGGCCTCACTCTGCCAACCCCGGGCGAGCGCCGCGAAGCTGGCGATGATCGCAACGAACACGCCCAGCCACTCGACGCTCAGCGGCAGGCCGGTAGACCAGGCCGCCGGGTGGCCGGGCAGCAGTGGGTAGAGCGCCGCGACCGCCCCGAGCAGCCAGGGGGAGCGCCAGATGGGGCAACGGGGTATCGGGAGTCGGGACATCGGCTCTCGGCTCAGGGCTCTCCTACCCGGCTGGCGGGCGGTCGCCTCCGCCGCTGGGGTAGGGTAGCCAGCGCGCCCGTCCCGCGTCCACCCCGCCAACGTTCACTTCGGTTATCCGTCGCTGTCCCCGTGCGGTGGCTCCTAGCGCGGCGCGGGGGCGCTCGGCTCCGAGCGCGTTGCTCGGCGGGCAACAGCGGTGTGCCACGCCATTGCCGCTGCCCGCTCCAGCAGCCGCCACAGGAGCAAGCCGGCGGAGACGTAGACGAAGGGGTACATGGGCAGGATGAGGCGATAGCGGTACTGGCTGGCGAAGAACAGCGCCATCAGGGCCCAGTGGCTCAGGACGAAGCCGTGCAGCAGCAGGGCGGGGCG
>Ga0209810_1000297_pt1 | contig 128630 bp, 140 predicted proteins | sample Coa_R1_7_FD_187159 | JGI IMG/M metagenome (GOLD analysis project Ga0209810, IMG submission 187159) | Surface soil microbial communities from Centralia Pennsylvania, which are recovering from an underground coalmine fire - Coalmine... | ecosystem: Environmental > Terrestrial > Soil >...
GCAACGACAAGGGCTTCCAGATCCGTCATCTCGAGCTCCGATCTCGAGGGGACACAGGTCTGGAAGCCCTTCGTCCTCGCCGGGCGGGTCCCTGCGAACCCGCCCCCGTTTCACATCAACCCTCTAGCGGGTAGTGGCAGCGGCCGCATTGGGTTGGTGATAGTTGTGCTATGCTTGCCCGTACCGCGTTGGTGACCGGGGCGAATCGGGGCTCGGTTTCGAGACTGCTCGTCAGCTCGGACGGCTGGGGCTCCGCGTGGTCGTCGCGGCACGCGACGGGAACGAAGCCGAAGCGGCGGCAAGGATGCTCCGTGGTGAGGAGCTGGACGTCCTCCCGCATCAGCTCGACGTCGCCAACCCTCAGAGCTGCGCTCGACTGGGCGCGCTCGGCGCTGTCGACGTGCTCGTGAACAACGCGGCGGTGATGGCGGAGAGCGACGAGAACCCGCTCGCCGCAGGCCTGCTCAGCCGCAGCGCATTGGATGTCGCCCCGGACGTCTTGCTCGAGGCGTTCCAGACGAACACGCTTGGCGCCTATCGCGTGATCCAGGCACTCGCGCCGGGCATGCGCAGGCGGGGCTACGGGCGAATCGTCAACGTGTCCTCCGGACTCGGTCAGCTCGACGCCATGGGTGGCGGCTATCCCGCATACCGCGTCTCGAAGGCCGGACTGAACGCTCTCACCCGGATCTTCGCCAGGGCCGATCGGTGAACACCAGGGAGTCCGCGCGGCCCGCTGCTTGAAATGGCTGTCCGCTGACTTACGATCCCGGCTACGGACGCCGTCGTTTTCGGGCAGCCTCCGGCGCGGCCGTGTTGGCTCAGGACGGGCTGGGCTCTCCTCCTTGCCTATTTCTGCAGCGGTCTTCTGCTCTTTCTCGGTGCGATTCCGCTTTGGGCGCTCGGCCTGCTCGACCAGCGCGGGACGCGGGCCCTGCCGGGCCTGATCCGGGCCCCCTACTACCCCGGCGGCGTGTGGGCGATCGCGACGGACCTGAGCGTGGCGGCCGTGATCCTGGCGGTGACGACGCTGGCGATCGAGTGGGCTCTGCGCCTGCAGGCCGGCTACACGGTGTCGCGGCGGCTCCTCTTCGTGACGCTTACCGCGACGGGCTGGGCTCCCGCACTCGGAATCCACCCGCTCTTCGCGAGCAGCGGCCTCGCCTTCCTGGCGGTGCTCGTCCTCGTCCGTTGGACTGCGGCCCGGTCGCCGCGACGGGACCTGTCCGTTGGCCTTGGAAGCAGCTTCTCGCACTTCTGGCGCTGAGCGCCGTGCTGATCGGCAGCTATACGACCTTTCACCCGCTACGGACCACCGGCCTGGGCGGCGGCCCGGGTGGCGCGAGCGTCGTCGTCCGCAACAATGGGCTCGGCACCGTGACCCTGGTCGGGATCGACACCCCCGCCGCCGTCTGGCCCGGAGACCTCCACCGGCGCGTCTCAGGGCTGACCCTGAGCCCGCACGCGAGCGTGATGCTGACCTTCCGGACGCAGTGCCCGCCCACGGTCGTGCACGTTCGCTACCGCCTGTTCGGCCGCGTCTGGACCCAGCCGATTCCGCTTCCCATGCCCTGTCCGCAATGATCGCCGACTGACGCGCGGCGATCCCTCGAGCCGAAACGCTGCGAATCCCCAGCGCCCAGAACGGCCGAATCCATTGAAATCTCATCCAACCGCTGGCGTAGTTCTGCCAAAGAGGTGCTCGGGATTCCTGCGGCATCGAGCACCGTGCGGAAGGGGAGGGAACATGAAGCATCGCTTTGCAGTGCTCATCGGAGTAGCCGTGCTCGCGCTGACGCTGGCGGGCTCCGCGCTCGCGCACGACTGCATGCGGGTCTCGTCGTCGCCCCAGGGGCTGCAGCAATCGGCGAGCAACGGCGGCAACTGGATCTACTTCGACATGACCGACGGCGGGAACGGCATCCCGCAGATTCTCGGCTTCTTCGGACTGCCCACCGACCCGGGCACCGTCGCCTGCTTCCAGAGCGCCTACGACCAGGCCGTCGCGGCGAACTCGGCTCTGCCTCTGTACTTCGACCTCGGTAACGGCGTGGCGGGCGGCAACACGAACGGTCCCGGCACGCTCGCCTGGCACAACAAGAACACCAGGGTGCTCTCGAACGGGACCGGGATCGAACACTTCGACGACACGGTGCTGCCGGTCCTGATCGCTGCGGCACCCGGCTGTCTCGGCTGAGAGTGGGCATCGAGGGGCGGGCCGCGAGAGTGGTGGCCCGCCCCACCGCCCGGCCGCGTTTCGATTCAGCCGAAGTTCTCCCGCAGCCAGCGGAGCCGCTCGGCGAGCACCGGCCTGAGCTCCGGCCGCCGCGGCAGCGCCATCATGAACGAGGCGTAGATCCAGGCCGCGTACACCGGAAGACACACCTCGAGCAGCTCTCCGTCGTGGTCGCCGTACGCCTCGAGAGCGATGCGGGAGGGGTCGTCGTCGCGCACCTGGTCGGAGAGCGCCAGCGCCGCGAGGTCGAACTCGCGCGGGCCGCGACACGCCGTCTCGAAGTCGTGCCACAGCGGGCCCGGCAGGCAGTTGGCGAGATGGGCGTCCCCGTGGATCGCCTGCGCCGGGCCGGCAGGCTGCCGCGTGCCGAGCTCGCGAAGCAGCTCCACGTCGGCGGAAGGTTCGAGGCGGTCGGTGATCGCGACGAGGTCGCGGGTGTGCAGGGAGGGCAGCTCGCCGTCGTAGTCCGCCAGCGCCTCGTGGATCGCGCGGAGCGCCTGACCGGCCGCCACCGGCTCCACCTCCCGGCGCTCGCCGACGTACCGCCAGAACGTGACGACATGGCCGCCGTGCCGGTGCGGGCCGGGCTCGAGCAGGTCGGAGGGCGGGATCACCGCCGCGCCGCGGCTCGCGGCGTGCGACGCGACCGCGAGCTCGCGGATCACGTCCTCCTCGGGCGGCCCCTCGGGATACGGCAAGCCGCTCGAGACGCGCGCGACGAGCGGCAGCGGCCGGAGATGGACGAGCACGTGCCACGCGTCGCGGAGGACGACCGGATCGTCGCTCCGCAGCCCGTGCTCGCCCGCCACGGCGACGGCGGCCCGGACGGCGCTCTCGCTCATCCGAAGCCGTAGGTGCCGGGGAACCGCTCGGCAAGGAGGCGGACGAGGAGCGCGACCGGCAGGCCGACGACGTTGAGGTAGTCGCCCTCGATCCGCTCGACGAGGGCCGCGCCCTGCCCCTGAATCGCGTAGCCGCCCGCGCGCCCCTCCCACTCGCCGCTCCCCACGTACCACGCGACGTCGCGCGGCGTGAGCTCACGGAAGGTGACGCGCGTCACCTCGCGGTGCACCTCCTCCCACGCCGGGGTTACGAGCGCGAGGCCGGAAACCACCTCGTGGGTCCGGCCGGCGAGGCTCTCGAGCATCTCCTCGGCGTCCTCCGGGCCTCGAGGCTTGCCGTAGACGCGTCCCTCGCACACGACCTCGGTGTCGCAGCCGAGCACCGGGCGCCCGTCGGCGCCGGCGAGCACCGAGCGGGCCTTGCCGAGCGCGTGGGCCACAGGGTCCTCCTCCGTCTCCTCGTACCGCGGCGCGACGACGTCGAACGGGATCCGGAGCTGCTCGAGGATCTGCCGCCGTCGCGGCGAGGTGGAGGCTAGGAGGAGGGGTGCCGCAGGCGGGCTCGCCATATCTCCTCCGCGGGCCACTTCCTGCCCCATTCCGCCGTTACGTGGTCGTAGCGCTCGTGTGTCGCAGCGTCGGCGGGGGCCTGGACCTCGATCAGGTCGAGGATCTCGAAGCCGTTGGCGCGCAGCAGCCGGATCCACTCGCCGTGCGGCAGGTGGTACTCGACGCCCTCGCCCGGCCACTGGAAGCGGAACATCTCGAAGCGGGCGCTGCAGCGTCTCGGTCGTGGGCAGGTCATCGTCGGGCGAGCAAAGGATGGCGAGCGTCGAGTTGCAGAGGAAGACGAGCTCCCCTCCCGGCCGCAGCAGGCGCGCCGCCCTGGGGATCCAGCGGTACGGGTCGGCCCAGATCGAGGCGCCGTACTCGGAGACCGCGAGGTCGAATGATGCGTCCGGCAACGGCACCTCCTCGGCGAACGCCTCGATCAGCTCGAGGCCGAGCCCGAAGCGCTCGTCGCAGCGGCGGGCGGTCTCGAGCTGGGCGGGCGTCGGATCGACGCCGACCACGCGTGCCGCGCCCGCTCTCTTGAGCCAGGCGCCGAAGTACGCGGTGCCGCACCCCAGCTCGACGACGTCCTTGCCGCCCACGTCCGGCAAGGCGTGCAGCTCGGACTCCGGCACGTGCCAGATGCCCCAGGCGATCTCGCCCTTCGCCCACGCCTCTTCCGCCTGCGCGTCCGTGTACTCGGCGTTCGCGCGCGTCCACGCCTCGACGGTCGGGTCAGTCACCGAACCAGAGCGCGATCTCGCGCTGCGCCGACTCCGGGGAGTCGGAGCCGTGCACGAGGTTGTCCGGCATCGACGCGGCGAGGTCGCCGCGGATCGTGCCTGGAGCGGCGTTCGCCGGGTCCGTGGCGCCGATCGTCGTCCGCAGCGTCGCGATCGCCCCTTCACCCTCGACGACGAGCGCCCACGTCGGGCCGGAGGTGATGAACTCGACGAGCTCGCCGAAGAAGGGCTTGTCGCGGTGCTCGGCGTAGTGCTCCTCGCCGAGCTCGCGCCTCGCGGTGACGAGCTTTCCCTCGCGGATCTCGAACCCGCGCGCCTCGATGCGGCCGAGGATCTCGCCCGCGAGCCGGCGCCGCACCGCATCGGGCTTGATCAGGATGAGGCTGCGCTCGACGGCCACGTCAGCGCCTGCTGGTGCTGCGGCGCGCCCGACGCGTGCCGAGCGCCGGCGGCGCTCCCGGCTCCGCGGGCTCGATCGGCGTCTCGCAGTACGGGCAGACCTGCCAGATCGGCTCGAGCGGCGCACCGCAGCTCACACACGCGTGCTTGAGCTTCGTCGTGCAGACCGGGCAGACGAGATAGCTCGCGTCCACCTCGGCGTGGCAGACGGGGCAGCGCTGGTCGGCCGCCGAGATCCGCTCCTCGATCGCCTTGATCTCGAGCTCGCGCTCGCGCACGTCCTCGAGATATTCGGGCGGCCGGAAGAGCATGTAGATGAACGGCCCGACGAACGGGATCACGAGCGCGACGAGCGTCGAGAGCCCGACGAGCAGCGGGTCCTCGATCCGCCGTCGGGCGTCCTTGTACGTCCAGTAGCCGAGCGAGAGCCAGAGCACGAACGCGAAGAACGCGAGGCCGTTGAGGATCGCGTGTTGGGAGCCCGAGCTGATGAAGCTGGCCGGCGTCACAGCAGCATCCTGCCGATAACGAAGCCGGCGGCGAAGGCGGAACCGACCGCGCCGGCGAGGACGGCGGCGACGAGGAGCCAGATCGAAAGCTTCTCCTGCCGGCTGATCCGGGAGTTACGGGCGACGCTGGTCGTCATTCAGCTCCGCGAGAAGGTACAGGGAGCCGGTGACGAGCACCGCGCCGTCCGCCCCTGCGAGCTCGAGGGCGCGGGCGCGCGCGGCGCCGGGATCGGACTCGATCTCGACCCGCTCGAAATGCGCCGAGGCGAGCGCGGCGAGCTCGGCGGCGGGGAGCGCGCGGCCGTTGCGGCTCTCGGTCGCGACGAGCGCCGGGCCGAGAACCGACAGCGCCTCGAGCATCATCCCCGGCCGCTTGTCGCGGAGGATCGAGCAGACGACCGTCCAGCCGCCCGGCGGCGCGACCGGGAGCCGCGGCAGCAGCCAGCCGAGGCCCGCGAGGTTGTGGGCGCCGTCCCAGACCTCGAGCGGGCTTTCGCCGCGTCGCTCGAGGCGGCCGGGGAGCGAGACGCCGTCCGCGGCATGCGGATCAACCGGGCGGCCGAGGAACGACTCCGCCGCGGCGACGGCGAGCGCGAGATTGCTGCGCGCGGTGACGACCACTTCCGCAGCCCCGTTCTCCTCCGCGAGCCCACCCCACTCCGCCTCGCCGAGGACGACGGTGCAGCCCGGCTGCACGACCGCGAGCTTCTCGGCGGCGATCGCCTCGCGCGTGTCGCCGAGGACGTCCATGTGGTCGAGCGCCACGCTCGTGAGCACGACGACGCGCGTGTGGAGGACGTTTGTCGCGTCGTGGCGGCCGCCGAGTCCGGCCTCGACGACCGCGACGTCCACCTCCGCCTCGGCGAACGCACACAGCGCCGCCGCCGTGAGCACCTCGAACTGGGTCGCGCCATGCGCCTCCGCCGCGGGCCGCACCGCGGCCGTCGCCGCCTCGAAGTCGGCCTCCTCGCCGCCGACCCGGATCCGCTCGCTCCAGCCGCGCACGTGCGGCGAGAGGTAGGCGCCCACCGAGAGGCCAGCGTCGGCGAGGAGCGCCTCGGTCAGGCGGGTCGTCGTCGACTTGCCGTTCGTGCCGACAACGTGGATCGCCGGGAAGCGCTCCTGCGGGTCGCCGAGCTCCCCCAGCAGCGCCCGCATCCGCTCCGTCCCGAAGCCGTCCGCCGGCCACGGAGAGAGGGACTCAACCCAGCGCGTCGCGCTCGGCAAGGTACTGGGCGAGCTTCTCGCGCTCGGCTGCGACGGCTTCGGGCGCGGCGTTTGCCACGAACTTCTCGTTCGCGAGCATGCGCTCGGCCCGCTCGATCTCCTTCTGGACGCGTGCCCGCTCGGCTTCGACGTCGCCCTTGCCGTCGTCGCCGGGCCGCACGACCGCCTCGAAGATCCGCGCCGAGTCGCCGGCCAGGGCGATGCGCACGCCGCTCCGCCGGTAGATGCGAGCGGCGGTCTGCGCTCTCTCGATCGTCTCGAACTCGCCCTCCCACGTCTCCGGCTCGGGCCACGGCGCGACGATCAGCCGGCTCTCCCGCCCCGGCAGGCTCGTCCAGATCTCCTCGGTCACGTGCGGCATGACAGGGTGGAGGAGCTTGAGGAGCCGCTCGAGCGCGGCGAGCGCCGTCGCGCGCACGTCCTCGTCGGCGAGCCGCGGCTTGATCGACTCGAGGTACCAGTCGCAGAAGTCGTCGAAGGTGAGGTGGTAGAGCCGCTGCACGGCGTGCGCGAAGTCGAAGCGCGCGAGGTCGGCCTCGAGCTCCGCGCGCGTCGCGTCGACGCGCGCGAGGATCCAGCGCTCCTCGACCGACGACGGCCGGGGGTCCGGCTCGACCGCGCCAGCCAGCAACAGGAGCCGGCTCGCGTTCCAGAGCTTGTTCGCGAGCTTCCGCCCCTCCTCGATCGTGCCCCACGAGAAGCGCGGGTCCTGGCCCGTCGTCATCTTGAGCAGCCCGTACCGCGTCGCGTCGGCGCCGTACGGCTCGAGCGCCTCCTCGGGGTCGATGCCGGTGCCGAGCGTGCGCGACATGCGCCTGCCCTCCGGGTTCTGGAGGTAGGAGTGGATGACCGCGTCCCGGAACGGCTCCTCGCCGAGCAGCTCGAGGCCCGAGAAGATCATCCGCGCGACCCAGAGGAAGATGATGTCGCGCGCGGTCGCGAGCACGTGGCCGGGGTAGTACCGCGCCAGCTCGGGCGTCTCGTCGGGCCAGCCGAGCGTGGCGAACGGGTAGAGCGCCGACGAGAACCACGTGTCGAGCACGTCCTCGTCCTGCCGCAGCTCGCCCGAGCCGCACTCCGCGCACGCCTGCGGCTCGGTCTCGGCCACGGTGACGTGGCCGTCCGGGCAGTACCAGACCGGGATCCGGTGCCCCCACCAGATCTGGCGCGAGATGCACCAGTCGCGCACGTTCTCCATCCAGTCGAGGTAGACCCGCGCGAACCGGTCGGGCGTGAAGCGCACGCGCCCCTCCTTGACGGCGGCGACCGCGGGCGCAGCGAGCTCGGCCATCGCCACCCACCACTGCGGCACGATGAGCGGCTCGACGCGGCTGTGGCAGCGCACGCAGTGGCCGACCGTGTGGCGATGGTGCTCGCGCTTCTCGAGCAGACCGCGCTCGGACGCCCACTCGAGCACGCGCTTGCTCGCCTCCTCCTGGGTCAGCCCGGCGAGCTCGCCGGCGGCGTCCGACATCAGCCCGTCCGGCCCGATCACCGCGAGCTCGGGGAGGCCGTGGTCGCGGCCGATCTCGAAGTCGGTCGGGTCGTGGCCCGGCGTGATCTTGAGCGCCCCGGTGCCGAACTCGCGCTCGACGCGCTCGTCCGCGATCACGGGCACGCGGCGCTCGACGAACGGGACGACGACCTCCCTGCCGACCAGGTCGCGGTAGCGCTCGTCCCCGGGATACACCGCGACCGCGACGTCCGCGAGGATCGTCGCGGGGCGCACCGTTGCGATCGTGACGTGTCCGGAGCCGTCGGCCAGCGGGTAGCGGACGTAGGAGAGCGTGTCGTCGGCGTCCTCGTGCTCGACCTCGAGATCCGAGAGCGCCGTCAGGTCCCGCGGGCACCAGTTGACGATCCGGTTCGCGCGGTAGATCCAGCCCCGCTCGTAGAGGTGCACGAACCAGCGCATCACGGCGCGGTAGTAGCCCTCGTCCATCGTGAAGCGGGTGCGCCGGTAGTCGAGGGAGGCGCCGAGGAGGCGGAACTGGCTCATGATCGTGCCGCCGTAGCGCTCGAGCCACTCCTGGACGTAGGCGTCGAAGCCCTCGCGGCCGAGGTCGCGCTGGCTTCGTCCCTCCTGCGCGAGCGTGCGCCCGATCGCGGCCCAGGTGGAGATTCCGGCGTGGTCGTAGCCGGGCTGGAAGAGCGTGTTGAAGCCGCGCATCCGGTGCCAGCGGACGAGCGTGTCCTCGAGCGAGAGCTGCAGGCAGTGGCCGATCGTCAGCGAGCCGGAGATGTTCGGCGGCGGGTGCATGACGACGAACGTCTCGCCCGGCGCCTCGGGATCGGCCTCGTAGAGACCCTCCTCCTCCCAGGTCTGCTGCCAGCGCTCCTCGACGCCCTGGGGCCTGTAGAGCGGATCCATCTGCGGGATGTCGTCAGGCAGCGACTATGCGCGCACCTTAGCGGTGTCGCGCTTCGGCTGCGGCCAGGTGCCGCCGACCTGCTCGAGGATCGCCTCGAGCATGTGGAACGAGGAGAGCACGTGCTCGCGCGCGAGCGCCCGGGCGCCCTCGGCGCTGCCGGCCGCGAGGGCCTGCCGGATCGCGCGGTGCTGCTCGGCGTTCTTCGCGTAGAGCCCGTCGATGGAGTGGTCGCCCGGCGCCCAGACGGCGGGCCCCGAGAACGAGCGGCGCGCGCTCTTCGCGAGCTGCTCGACGAGCGGCAGGTCGGCGACGCGGTAGATCACGTCGTGGAAGGCGTGGTTCGCCCGCACCCACTCGCCCATGATCGAGCGGCGCGCCTCGCCCGGCTCGCGCGAGCGCAGCTCCTTGGAGATGGCGGCGAAGCTTCGCTCGGCCTCCTCGAGCTCCGCGAGGTCCTCGGACGAGACCTTCGCGGCGGCCACCTCGGTGGCGAGCGCCTCGAGCTCGGCGCGCACCATGAACGCCTCGTGCAGCTCCTCCCGTGAGATCGTGCGCACGCGGACGCCGCGGTTCGGGACGAAGGAGACGAGCCCGAGAGCGGCGAGCCGGCGCAACGCCTCGCGGATCGGCGTGCGGGAGACGTTGAACTGCTCGGAGAGGTGCTCCTGGCGGAGGACGGTGCCCGGCTCGAGCTCGCCGGAGACGATCGCCTCCTCGATCACGAGCGCGATGTCATCGGCCTTCGTCGAGTCGAGGCTCATGGGCCGAGTGTACGCGGCCCTCCGCGCTTTACTCGTTGTCGTGGTCGCGCTCGCAGAAGTCCGGGCAGGTGCACTCGGCGACCTCCGCCGTGCAGGGCGCGTCGGCCTCCGGCACCTCCGCGTGCTCTTCCTCGGTCCTGATCAGCGTCTCGCTCATGTCGTCCCTCCTCGGTCGAGGCGTTCGTAGGCGGGCAGGGTCAGGAAGTCCTCGAGCTCCTCGGACAGGGCGACCTCGGCGAAGAGCTGCTTCGCCTCTTCCCCCGCCTCAACGAGCTCGATCTCGTGTCGGACGAGCTTCTCGTCGACGCGGCCGTGGCGCACCCACTGCCAGATCTGCGAGCGCGAGATCTCCGCGGTCGCCGCGTCCTCCATCAGGTTGTCGATCGCCGCGGCTCCCACGCCGTGCAGCCAGGAATCGAGATAGCGCAAGCCGACCGACACGTTGGTGCGCACGCCCGCGTCGGTGACCTCGCCGGGCGTGTCCGGGATGGAAAGGAGCGCCGCCTCGTCGGGGACGACGTCCTCGCGCAGGCGCTCGAGCTGGTTCGCCCGCTCGCCGAGGACGCCGTCGAAGACCTCGGTGCAGACCGGCACGAGATCCGGGTGCGCGACCCAGGAGCCGTCGAAGCCGTCGCCCGACTCGCGCTCCTTGTCCTCGCGCACCTTGGCGAGCGCGATCTCGTTCGCCTCCGGATCCTTGCGGGACGGGATGTAGGCCGCCATGCCGCCGATCGCATGAGCCCCGCGGCGATGGCAGGAGCGCACGAGCAGCTCGGTGTACGCCCGCATGAACGGGACGGTCATCGTCACCTGGACGCGGTCCGGCAGCACCCAGTCGCGCCTGCGGAACTTCTTGATCGCGCTGAAGATGTAGTCCCAGCGGCCGGCGTTGAGGGCGCAGCCCCAGTCGCGCAGCTCGTGGAGGATCTCTTCCATCTCGAAGGCGGCGAGGATCGTCTCGATCAGGACGGTGCAGCGGATCGAGCCTGAGGGGAGGTCGAGCGCGTCCTCGGCGAGCGCGAACGCATCGGCCCAGAGCCGGGCCTCGAGGTGCGACTCGAGCTTCGGGAGGTAGAAGTACGGCCCGCTGCCGCGTTCGAGCTGCTCGCGTGCGTTGCGCGCCATGTGCAGGCCGAAGTCGAACAGCGAGGCCGAGACCGGTTCCGTGTCGACGAGGGCGTGGCGCTCGTGCAGGTGCCAGCCGCGCGGCCGGATCAGCAGCGTCGCGATCTCCGCGTTCAGGCGGTACGTCTTGTCCGGCGTCTCGAGGGAGATCTCGCGCCGGACGGCGTCGGTGACGTTGCGCTGCCCCTCGACCACGTTCCGCCAAGTCGGCGAGCAGGCGTCCTCGTAGTCGGCCATGAAGACGCGGGCGCCGGAGTTGAGGGCGTTGATCATCATCTTCCGGTCGACCGGCCCGGTGATCTCGCAGCGCCGGTTTCGGAGGTCGGCCGGCGCCTCGGCGACGCGCCATTCGGCCTCGCGGATGTCCCGCGTCCCAGGCAGGAACTCCGGCAACGCGCCTGCGTCCAGCTCCGCCTGGCGTTCCTGCCGACGCTCGAGCAGCTCGCGGCGCCGGGGGTTCAGCTCGCGGTGGAGCCGGGCGACGAGGTCGAGCGCCTCGCGGGTGAGGATCTCCTCGTCGGCCGGGGCGAGGATCTCCACGTCGGCGAGCGTACTCACACGGGCTCCTTCGCGAACTGGGCTTCCTCGGTCGAGCCCCTGAGCGCGAGGGTCTCGCTCTCGGGCGCGACGGCCTGCGTGACGAGGTCGAAGTAGCCCGCGCCGACCTCGTGCTGGTGCCGTGTCGCGGTGTAGCCGAGCTCCTCGAGCTCGAACTCGCGCTGCTGCAGCCGCACGTACGCCGGCATCTGTTCCTCGGCGTAGCCGTGGGCGAGCTCGAACATCGAGGCGTTGAGCGAGTGGAAGCCGGCGAGCGTGATGAAGAGGAAGCGGTAGCCCCACTCGCCGAGCCGGTCCTGGAAGGACGCGATCTCGTCGTCGGCGAGGTGCCGGCGCCAGTTGAAGGAGGGCGAGCAGTTGTAGGCGAGCGGCTTGCCCGGGAAGCGAGCGTGGATCGCCTGCGCGAACTCCCGAGCCTCCGCGAGGTCCGGCGTCGAGGTCTCGAACCAGACGAGGTCGGCGTACGGCGCGTAGGCCAGCCCGCGCGAGATGGCCGCGTCGATCCCGTCGCGCACGCGGTAGAAGCCCTCGGCCGTGCGCTCGCCCGTCACGAACTCCCGGTCGTACTCGTCGACGTCGCTCGTGAGGAGCGCGGCCGAAAGCGCGTCGGTGCGGGCGACGAGGACGGTCGGGACGCCGCAGACGTCGGCGGCGAGGCGCGCCGCGTTGAGCGTGCGGACGAAGTGCCGGGTGGGGACGAGCACCTTGCCGCCGAGATGCCCGCACTTCTTCTCGGAGGCGAGCTGGTCCTCGTAGTGGACTCCCGCCGCCCCCGCCTCGATCATCGTGCGCATCAGCTCGTAGGCGTTGAGGGGCCCACCGAAGCCGGCCTCCGCGTCGGCGAGGATCGGGGCGAGCCAGTGCGTGCCGTTCCGTCCCTCCGCCCAGTCGATCTGGTCGGCGCGCAGCAGCGCGTTGTTGAGGCGCCGGACGAGCGCGGGGGCGCTGTTCGCGGGATACAGGCTCTGGTCGGGGTACGTCGCGCCGGCGAGATTCGCGTCGGCGGCGACCTGCCAGCCGGAGAGGTAGATCGCCTCGAGCCCGGCGCGGACCATCTGGACGGCCTGGCCTCCCGTGAGCGCACCGAGCGCGCGAACGGGCTGGTCCCCTCGGATCAGCTGCCAGAGCCGCTCGGCCCCGAGACGCGCGAGGGTGTGCTCCTCGAGGACCGAGCCGCGGAGACGGACGACGTCCTCGGCGGTGTAGGTGCGCTCGATCCCACTCCAGCGTTCGTCCTCGCACCACTGCCTCTCGAGCTCCCGCGCCGCAGCCTCGATCATCTCGCCCTCCCCCTTCGCCTTTTTTCGGATCCCAGATCTACCCGAGAGCCTGGACAATACACCTGTCCCGAGGCAAATGCCAAGATCTAGGATCCAGATTAGAGGCGGTAGTAGCGATACACGACCTCGGCGACGCAGACGGGCTTGTCGCCACCCTCGCGCTCGATCGTCGCGGTCATCGTGACCTGTCGTCCCCAGTTCTCCTCCTCGACGGCGTTCACGGCGAACGAGCCGCGCACGCGCGAGCCGGAGGGAACCGGAGCCGGGAAGCGCACGCGGTTGAGCCCGTAGTTGAGCGCCATGCCGATGCCAGGGTCGTCGTGCGGCAGCACCTCGTAGGACATCGCCGGCAGGAGCGAGAGCGTCAGGTAGCCGTGCGCGACCGTGCCGCCGAAGGGCGTCTGCGCAGCCATCTCGGGATCGACGTGGATGAAGTTGTGGTCGCCCGTCGTGTCGGCGAACGCTTGGATCTTCTCCTGCGTGACCTCGATCCACGAAGATGGCCCGAACTCGGCTCCGGCCTCGATCGCGCTCACGGCACGAACGCTACGCCACCGGCTGAACAGATGCGCAACAGAGATGACACCGAGCCGTCAGTTGGCCATGGCTATACATGGCTCCATGGCGATGGCGATCCATGTCCACGTCCGGGACGAGCAGCGGGACTTCCTCCTGAACGAGTCCGCACGTTCGGGGCTGTCGATGGCGGAGCTCGTGCGTCGAGCCCTCGACGCGACCTATCCGCTCACGCAGCGGCAGCACGTGCGTGGCTTCGAGGTGACCATCGGGCTCTGGCGGCGGCTCGATGCCGCCGTCTCGGGCCGTCGGCTGCGGAAGCTCGACTAAGCGGTCTGCTCGACGGGCTCTTCGGGCTCGTCGCCGGCGGCGCCGGCGCTCGTGACGAGCGTCGGGCGGATGCCCTGCGCGATGCATTCCTTCGTGATCACGCACTTCGTGACGTCACGCCGGGACGGCAGCTCGAACATCACGTCGAGCAGCGCCCCTTCGATGATCGAGCGGAGGCCGCGCGCGCCGGTCTCGCGCTCGAGCGCGCGGTCGGCGATCTCCCACATGGCGTCCTCGGTGAAGACGAGCTCGATGCCGTCGTAGCCGAAGAAGCGCTGGTACTGCTTGACGAGCGCGTTCTTCGGCTCCTCGAGGATCTGGACGAGGTCCTCGCGCCGCAGCTGGTGCACGGCCGAGACGACGGGCAGCCGGCCGATGAACTCCGGAATCAGCCCAAAGTTGAGGAGATCCTCGGGCATCACGTCCGCGAGCAGCTCCGACGACTCGACGTCGTGCTTCGAGCGGATGTCGGCCCCGAACCCGACCGCGTTCTTGCCGATGCGCCGCGCGATGATCTTGTCGAGGCCGGCGAACGCGCCGCCGCAGATGAAGAGGATGTTGGTCGTATCGATCGAGAGGAACTCCTGGTGCGGATGCTTGCGGCCGCCCTGCGGCGGCACCGACGCCACCGTTCCCTCGAGGATCTTCAGGAGCGCCTGCTGCACGCCCTCGCCCGACACGTCGCGCGTGATCGACGGGTTGTCCGCCTTGCGCGCGATCTTGTCCACCTCGTCGATGTAGATGATCCCGGTCTCCGCCTTCTTGATGTCGAAGTCCGCGGCCTGGATCAGCTTGAGGAGGATGTTTTCGACGTCCTCGCCGACGTAGCCCGCCTCGGTCAGCGCGGTCGCGTCGGCGATGGCGAAGGGGACGTTGAGGATCCGCGCGAGCGTCTGAGCGAGCAGCGTCTTGCCGCAGCCGGTCGGGCCGAGCAGGAGGATGTTCGACTTCTGGAGCTCGACATCGTCGTCCTCCTGGCCCATCTGGACGCGCTTGTAGTGGTTGTAGACGGCGACCGCGAGCGTCCGCTTCGCCTCTTCCTGCGAGACGACGTAGTCGTTGAGGACGGCGTAGATGTCCCGCGGGCGCGGCAGGTTGTCGAGGTCGAGCTGGGCCGGGGTCGTCAGCTCCTCGTCGATGATCTCGTTGCAGAGATCGATGCACTCGTCGCAGATGTAGACGCCGGGGCCGGCGATCAGCTTCTTGACCTGCCGCTGGCTCTTGCCGCAGAAGCTGCAGAGAAGCTGCTCGTTGCCGTCGGTCGCGCGCGCCATGTCTCTCTTCTACCTCGGTCCGGGGGTTTCGTCTACGTCGCGGCCCTAGCGGTGCGCGATCACCTGGTCGACGATTCCGTACTGCTCGGCTTCCTCGGCCGTCATGTAGTAGTCGCGCTCCATGTCCTTCGAGACCTTGTCGACGGGCTGGTTCGTGTGCTGGGCGATGATCTCCTCCAGGCGCCGTTTCAGGTTGATCGTCTCCTTGGCCTGGATCTCGATGTCGGTGCCCTGCCCCTGGAAGCCGCCGGACACCTGGTGGATCAGGATCTTGGAGTTCGGCAGCGCCGTCCGCTTTCCCTCCGTGCCGGCTGCGAGCAGGAGCGCGCCCATCGACATCGCGATGCCGACGCAGGTCGTCGCCACGTCGGGCTTGATGAACTGGATCGTGTCGTAGATGGCGAGCCCGGAGTAGACCGAGCCGCCGGGCGAGTTGATGTAGAGGTTGATGTCCTTGTCCGGGTCCTCCGACTCGAGGTGGATCATCTGGGCGACGACGAGGTTCGCGACCTGGTCGTCGATCGGCGTGCCGAGGAAGATGATCCGCTCGTTGAGAAGCCGCGAGTAGATGTCGAAGAAGCGCTCGCCGCGCGAGGTCTGCTCGATGACGGACGGGATGACGAGATTCGTCGGCGGGTTCATGATCGGGCTCCTTCGGTCCTCTGCTGCTGGTCGGGGGTCCAGAGTTTCGTCTCGGTCGGGGGATTCTCCTTGTCCGGCGTCCAGATCGCCTCGCGCGCCTCCGCCTGCGCGAGAGGGATGCGCTTGACCTCGGCCGCGACGCGGTCGAGCGCCCTGCGCAGGCGGAGGTCCTCGCGGAGCGACTCGAAGCGGCCGCTCTCGCGCAGGGCGACGAGCATCTCGTCGGCGTCGTCGCCGAGCGCCTCCGCCTGCTCGCGCACGAGCTCCTCCACCTCCGCGTCCGCCACCTCGAGCCCGAGCTCTTCCGCGACCGCCTCGAGCACGAGCTCGCGGGCGACCGAGCGCTGCGCCTCGTCCTGCAGCCGCGCCACGAGCTCCTCGGGCCGCTGCCCCGTCATGGCGAGGAACGTCTCGAGCTGAAGGCCGCGGGCCTCGACCTGGCGGGCGAAGCCGCGCAGGAGCTCCCGGGTGCGCGCCTCGACGAGCAGCCCGGCGGCGTCGACCTTCGAGGCGGCGACGAACGCGTCGGCGGCGTCGGCGCGGAACCGCGTCTCGACCTCCTCCTCGATCTGCTCGCGCAGCCGGGACTCGACGTCGGCGCGCAGCTCGGCAAACGTCTCGAACTCGCTCGCGGAGCGGGCGAGGTCGTCGTCGAGCGGCGGCAGGATCTTCTCCTTGATCTCCTTGACCGTCGCGGTGAGCGTCTGCGTCGTGCCGTCGGCGAGCTCGAACGTGATCTCCTTCGACTCGCCGGCGCTCATCCCGACGAGACCCTGCTCCACCTCCTCCACGACGGCGCCGCGGCCGAGCTCGACCACGTAGTCGCGCCGCGTCTCCTCCGCGGCGACGAGATCGACGACCACGGTGTCGTCGGGAGCCACGGGCCGCCCGTCGACCGGGACGAGCTCCGCGACGGTCGAGCGCAGGGCGTCGAGCTCTTGGTGCACGAGCTCCTCGGGCACCTCGACCTCGGCGACGCCGACCTCGAGCTGTTTCCAGTCGGCCAGCTCCGGCTTCGCCTGCACGGCGACGGTGGCGGTGAACTCCCAGTCCTCGTCGGCGGAGGCGGGCAGCTCGAAGTCGTAGGCCGGCTGCTCGACGGGACGGACGCGGGTGCGCGCGGCGGCGTTCCAGAACCAGCCGCCGATGTGGGTCTCGACGGCCTCGGTCATGAGGCGCTCGCGGCCGACGCGCTGCAGGAGCACCTGGCGCGGCACTTTCCCCTTGCGGAAGCCCGGCACCTTGACGCTCTGCGCGAGGTCCTCGGCGGCATGCTCGACCGCGTGGTGGACGTCGTGCGACGGAACCTGCACCGTCAGGCGGACGCGGTTCTCCGGCAGCTCCTCGACCTGCGTCTGCACGCGGTCCATTCAAGCAGGGAGCGCCCGGGCGAGGTCGAACGATCGAGGCACGTGAGCGCATGGATCGTGAGCCTCCTCGGCGTGACCGGAGCCCTCTGGCTCGCGATCTTTTCCGCCGTCGCCTATGCGGTCTCGCGTCCGCGCGTGATGCGGGCGGAGGGATTCGAACCCCCAAGCTCGTAAGAGCACCGGCCCCTAAAACCGGCGTGTTTACCAGTTCCACCACGCCCGCGCGAGTGGCGAAGACAGTCTAGAGTCGCGGCGCTGTGGCGGGAATGCGGCCCGAGGACGTCTACGCGCTGACGAGCGTCGCCGATCCGCGCGTGTCACCCGACGGCCGCCGCGTCGCGTATGTCGTCAACCGGATCGACCGCGAGGCGAATGCCTACCGCGCCGCTGTCTGGGTGGCGCCGCTCGACGGCTCGGAGCCGCCGCGCCGGTTCACGTCGGGCGACCGGAGCGACCATTCGCCCCGCTGGTCGCCCGACGGGCGTTGGCTCGCGTTCGTCTCCAACCGGGACGGCGAGGACGAGAAGCAGGCGCACGGCGAGCTGTACGTGCTGCCGGCGGACGGCGGCGAGGCGCGCCGGCTGACCGAGGGGAAGGAGGCCGTCGAGTCGATCGCCTGGTCGCCGGACTCGCGGCGCATCGCGTTCGCGCGCCGCGTGCGCGGCGAGGCCTACGAGGAGGAGGACGACCGCCGCCGGGCCCCGCGCCGGTTCGATCGCCTCTTCTTCAAGCTCGACGGCGTCGGCTGGACGGGAGACCGCCGCAGGCACCTCTTCGTCGTCGAGCTCGACGGCGAGGAGCGGCAGCTCACGGACGGCGACTGCGAGGACGACGGGCCGGTCGCGTGGTCGCCGGACGGGAGCCGGATCGTCTTCTCCTCCATGCGCGGCGACCGCTGGGACGTCGAGCTCGTCGAGGCGCTGTACGAGCTCGAGCTCGACCCCGAGGGGTCGGAGCCGAGGCGACTGACGCAGCCGGACGAGTCGGGCAGCCTGCCGTCCTTCTCGGCCGACGGGTCGCTCATCGCCTACGTCCACACGCCGGAGGACGGCACGTCCCCCCGTCACAGCCAGATCGCGGTGATGCGGGCCGACGGCGGCGAGCGCCGCATCCTCACGGCCTCGCTCGACCGCCATTGTCTCCCCTACCCGCTCGCACGGGAGCCGGCCTGGGACGGCGACCGCGTGGCGTTCGCGGTCGAGGACGGCGGCAACGTGCATCTCTACGCGGTCGCCGCGGACGGCTCGGGTACGCCCGAGCTGCTCGTCGGCGGCGAGCAGGTCACCGGCCTCTACGACGTCGTGGACGGCGTCGTCGCGTACACGGCCAGCACCCACGCCCGCCCGCACGAGCTCTTCGGGGGTGCGGGGAAGCGCCTGACCTCGGTCTGCCACGACTTCGTCGGCGGGCGGCGGCTCGCCGGCGTCGAGCGGTTCACGGCCGTCTCGGCCGACGGGACCGAGGTCGACGCCTGGCTCGTGCGCCCGCCCGGCATCGACGAGGGACGGCGCCATCCCGTGCTGCTCATGATCCACGGCGGCCCGTTCACGCAGTACGGGACAGGCTTCTTCGACGAGGTGCAGGTCTACGCGGGCGCCGGTTACTGCGTCCTGTTCTCGAACCCGCGCGGCGGGTCGGGCCGCTCCGAGGAATGGGGGCGCGCGATCCGTGGCCCGGGCGGCGGCGCCGGGCCGGGCTGGGGAACCCGCGACTACGAGGACCTGATGGGCGTCGTCGACACCGCGCTCGAGCGGTTCCCGTTCCTCGACGCGGAACGACTCGGCGTCCTGGGCGGCTCCTACGGCGGCTTCATGACCTCGTGGATCGTCGGGCACACGAACCGCTTCAGCGCCGCGCTGTCGGAGCGAGCGGTCAACCACCTCGTCAGCGCCTTCGGCTCGAGCGACGTCTTCTGGGTCTTCGAGCGCCAGTTCGGAGGGCCGATGTGGGAGCACGTCGACGAGTGGCTGCGGATGTCGCCGGCGACGTACGCGCGGGACATCGAGACGCCTCTTCTCGTCGTGCACTCCGAGAACGACCTCCGCTGCAACGTCGAGCAGGGCGAGCATCTCTTCACCCTCCTGCGGCTGCTCGGCAAAGAGGTCGAGATGCTTCGCTTCCCGGCCGAGGGCCACGAGCTCTCGCGCTCGGGCTCGCCGCTCCACCGCGTGCAGCGGTTCGAGGCGATCCTCGACTGGTTCGGCCGCCACCTCGCGCCCGGCGAGAGCTGACCCGGGTGCCTCCCGAGACGAGTCGCCGCTCTCGGCTGCGGTCGCTCGCGCTCGACCCGAAACTGCTGGCGATCGGGCTCGGCGGCGGCCTCCTGTCGGGGCTGCTCGGGGTCGGGGGCGGGATCGTGATGGTGCCGCTGCTCGTGCTCTGGGCGGCCTACCCGCAGCGCGACGCGCATGCGATCTCCCTCGGCGCGATCATCCCGATCAGCATTGCCGGGATCGCCGCGTACGGCGTGGCGGGGGACGTCAGGTACTGGCAGGCGCTCGCGCTGGCGGCAGGGTCGATCGTGGGCGCCCGGATCGGCGCGGGATGGCTCGCGCGGATCGACGAGCGGGTGCTGCAGGTCGTCTTCGGCGCGTTCCTCGTCGGCGTGGCGCTGCTGCTCGGAGTCCGCGGATGAGCGGCCCCACGCTCTACGTCGTGCTCGTCGCCTTCGGCGTCGTCGTCGGCGTCGCCTCGGGGCTGCTCGGGGTCGGCGGCGGGACGCTCGTCGTCCCCTTCCTCACCCTCGCGGTCGCCCTCTCGCAGCACGCGGCGGAGGCGACCTCGCTGCTCGTGATCCTGCCGACGGCGATCGCGGGGAGCCTGGCCCTGCGGCGCCGGGGCGTCGGCAATCTCGGGCTCGCGCTGCGCTTCGGCGTCGTCGGCGCGGCCGGCACCGTCCTCGGCGCCCTGCTCGCGCTCGCGCTCCCGGCCTCGACCCTCCGACTCGTCTTCGCGGTCTTCGTCGGGCTCGTCGGCCTCCGGCTCGGCCTCGACGGCCTCCGCCGTCGCGAGCGCTAGCCGAAGCGGGCGACGGCGCGGGCGCGGCGGCGCTCCGCCTCGACCTCGCGGTCCTTCGGCGCTGCGGTCGTGACGAGATCGGCGAGCAGGTGCTCGGTCACGTGTGCGATCTCGTGCACCGCACGGTTGAACGCGGCCTCGTTCGCCTTGGACGGCTTGTTCATGCCGCTGACCTTGCGCACGTACTGCAGCGCCGCCGAATGCACCTCCTCGGAGCTCGCAGGCGGTTCGAAGTTGTAGAGGACGCGGATGTTCCGGCACATGTCTCGATGCTACGCGACGCGCTCGTCCATGGCCCCGGGAGGAATCGAACCTCCGCACGCAGCTTCGAAGGCTGCCGCTCTGTCCGCTGAGCTACGGGGCCGAGAACCGCAAGGGTAGCCCTATGTGCCGCGCCCGACCCGCGCGGGCGCGGCACGCGACCCGGCTGCCGGGTCGCTTCCGAGCGAGCGGAAAGCACAGCGCGGCGCACGCGCGCCCACCGCGCCTGCGCAAGCGAAGCGGGCGAGCGGGAAATATCGCCCGCTACCCTGTGCCCGCTCGGTGGCGGTAGCTCAGTTGGTAGAGCTCCGGGTTGTGGTCCCGGTGGTCGTGGGTTCGAGTCCCATCCGCCACCCTCACCCGCGGCGGGGCCGCGTCACGGCGGCCCCGCTGCCGTCGTCCCTCAGGTCGGCACCCGCTCGCCGGAGAAGAGCCGTGTCATCTCGCGGTTGAAGGCCGGGATGTCGTCCGGCTTCCGGCTCGTGACGAGGTTGCCGTCGACGACGACTTCCTCGTCCGTCCACTCGCCGCCGGCGTTGCGGATGTCCGTCTCGAGCGTCGGCCACGACGTGACGCGCCTGCCGCGGACCACGCCCGACTCGACGAGCACCCACGGACCGTGGCAGATCACCGCCATCGGCTTCCCCGCCCGATCGAACTCCCGGACGAACGAGACGACGTTCTCGTCGCCGCGCAGCTGGTCGGGGTTGCCGACGCCGCCCGGGATCAGGAGCGCGTCGAACTCGTCGGGCGACGCCTCCTCGATCGTCCGGTCCACCTTGACGGTGGTGGCCGGGTCAAAGTGGTCGAAGCCCTTGATCTCGCCGTCGTGGATCGAGATCACCTCGGTCTCGGCCCCCGCGTCCTCGAGCGCCTGCCGCGGCTCCTCGAGCTCGACTCTCTCGAACATGTCGGCGGCGAGGATCGCGACCTTCTTGCCTTGCAGCAGGTCAGTCACGTCGACTCCTCCTTCGGTCGTTTTCGCGTGTGGCGGGCGCCTACCCGGCGGCCGCGAGACCTATGCGTAGGTGCTGCGGAGGTAGTCGAGGTACGGCTCCGCGGCGATCGTGGAGCCGGTGGCGCGCCGAAGCGTCTCCTGCGGCGAGAACTTGCGGCCGAGCGAATGGACGTGCTCGCCGAGCCACGTACGCAGCGGCGCGAACTCGCCGTTGCCGACGTGGTCCTCGAGCTCCGGGATGTCGCGCTTGACCGCCTCCCAGATCTGCACCGAGGCGACCGTCCCGAGCAGATACGTCGAGAAGTAGCCGATGGAGCCGCCCGACCAGTGGACGTCCTGGAGGACGCCGTGCCCGTCGTCGGGCACCTCCACGCCGAGGTAGTCCCACATCTTCTCGTTCCAGCGCTGCGGGAGGTCGCGCAGCTCGACGCGCCCCTCCACGATGTCCTGCTCGAGCTCGAAGCGGAGCATGATGTGCATCCCGTAGGTCACCTCGTCTGCCTGGATCCGGATCAGGCCGGGCTTGACGGCGTGAATGGCCGCGTGGAAGCGCGCGAGGTCGACGTCGGCGAACTGCTCGGGATACGTCTCCTGCAGGCGCGGATAGAAGCGGCGCCAGAAGGGGAGGCTGCGGCCGACGAGGTTCTCCCAGAGCCGGCTCTGCGACTCGTGGATGCCGAGCGCGCACGACTGGCCCGTCGGCAGCCGCTCGAGGTGCTTCGGCTGCTGGTGGCTGTAGAGGCCGTGGCCGTACTCGTGCATGGTGGAGAAGAGCGACTCGAGCGAGTCCGGGTGGTAGTTCGTCGTGATCCGGACGTCGTCGCGGCCGGCCCCCGAGGCGAAGGGATGCTCGGTCGGGTCGATGCGCCAGCTCTCGGGGCGGTGCCCGAAGAGGTCGACCACCTCGTGCGAGAGCGCGCGCTGGCGGTCGGGCGGGAAGTCGCCATGGAGGAAGGAGTCGTCCACCTCCCGCTCCCGCAGCTCGGCGATCAGCTCGACGAGCGGCGGCTTCAGCTCCTCGAACAGGGACCGCACCTCGGCGGTCGTCGTCAGCGGCTCGTAGTCGTCGAGCAGCACGTCGTAGCGCTCGGCCGCCCCATCGGCCACACAGTCCACGTACTCGAGCTTGAGCTCGACGATGCGCTCGAGCGACGGCAGGAACGACGAGAAGTCCGACTCCGCCTTCGCCTTGACCCAGACGGGACGCGCCTCGGCCGCCGTGCGTGCCGTCGCCGCGCGCAGCGACGCCGGCACCTTGACCGCCTTCTCGTAGTCGCGGCGGACGACCGCGATCAGCGCGGCGTCGTCGGAGTCGGGTTCGAGCGAGTCGGCGAGCGGCTGCAGCTCGTCGAGCAGCCGACCGACCTCCGGATCGGTGAAGCGCTCGTGCGCGAGGCGCTGGACCGTCGCCATCTGCTCGGCGCGATGGCCGGTGCCGGCCGGCGGCATCATCGTCTGCTGGTCCCAGGAGAGGAGACGGGAGACCTTGCCGAGGTCCATGACCTCCGCCAGCCGCTCCTTGAGCCGCTCGAGCGCGTCCGCCATCCGCGGCACCCTATCGAGGAGGGCTGCGAGGGGCTCTACCCTTGCACCGCGCGCCCGTAGCTCAGTGGACAGAGCGGCGGACTTCTAATCCGCGGGTCCCAGGTTCGAATCCTGGCGGGCGCATCTCTCGTGGGCGCCGTGGGAACATGGGGACGGTGACGCGGCAGTCGGCCCTCGGCGTGTGGCGGCGCGGCCCCTTCAAGGTGCTGTTCGCCCACCACCGCGAGCACGAGGCGCACCACGTCGTGATGCTGATGATCCTCGCGGGCGCGCTGTCGCTCGTCGCGGCCATCCTCGTCGCCGGTGCCGCGGGCTACGTGGCCGTCGCCTCGCACCTGCGGCACGCGGACACGTACTGGTTCCCCTTCGCGATCGCGGGCGCCGTCGCGGCGCACGTCGGCTACACGTTCGCCTACCGCGAGGTCGCGAACGTCGGCCGCGGCGTCAAGCTCGGAACCCTGCGCGCCGGCGCGATCGTCGCCGCCGGCTTCGGGATGTTCATCCCGCGCGGCGGCTTCGCCGTCGACATCGAGGCGCTCGAGGATCTCGGGGTGCCGTCCGAAGAGGCGCGGGTCCGGGTCCTCGGCCTCGGCTCGCTCGAGTACGCGGTCCTCGCAAGCGGAACGCTGGTCTGCGCGGTCATCCTGCTCCTCCACGATCCGCATGCGCAGCGTGCGGTCACGCTCTCGTGGACGATCGGCGTGCCGGCGGGAACGGCGCTCGCGCTGCTCGCCGTGCGCTACCGCAGGTGGCTCTGCCGCGGCCGGCTCGGGACGCTGATCGGGCCGCCGCTCGAGGCGATCACAGTGGTGGGGCAGATCGTCGTCTCCCCCCGCCGCCACGGAGCGGCGGCCTTCACGGGGATGGCCGTCTACTGGGCCGGTGAGGTGTTCGTGCTCTGGGTCTGCCTCGCCGCCTTCACGCGCGACGCGCCGTCGGTGACCGCGGTCGTCGTCGGCTACGCAACGGGCTACGCGCTGACCCGGCGGACGCTCCCCCTCGCCGGCGCGGGAGCCGTCGAGGCGCTGCTCCCCTTCGCACTGACGTGGGTCGGCTACCGGCTCGCCCCTGCCGTGCTGGCCGTCTTCGCCTACCGCGTCTTCAACCTCTGGCTGCCGCTCGGCCCGGCCGTGGTCGCGGTCTACCACCTGCGACGCCGAGCCCCGGAGGACGGCGAGGCCCTAGCGCCGGACGCCGAAGTCGGTGGTGACGATCGTGACGCGGAGCCCGTGAAAGACGCCCGGGGCGCGCGGGACGCGAACGGCTGAGACGCCGATCTGCCGCCACTGCGAGCCGAGCAGGTTGCGCAGATGCTCGGGGCTCGCGATCCACAGCTTCATCGCGCGTCCTGCGCTCACGCCCGGCGCGACCCACAGCAGGTTCTCGCCCACAGACCAGAGGGAGTAGCCGCCCGCCTTGTAGTACTGCCGGATCCGGCGCCAGAAGGCGGTGCCGTCGGCCGACGCATGGCCGAAGTAGCCGTCCCTCCCCATCTCGAGGGAGTGACGGCGCGCCGCCCGGTCGAGCGCCTCCGACTCGCGCAACGCCACGAGACCGTGCGCGACGCGGAACCTGTTCACCGCCGCGAGGACCTGCCGGTTCAGGGCGGGCAGGCTCTGCTCGGAGCGGCTCGTCGCGAAGGCGGAGGCTGCGAGCAGCCCCGCGGCGGCGAGGGCGGCGGCGAGGACGGCGAGGTGGATGGCCTTCGCGCCGTTCACGTTGACACCGTCGCGGCGATCCGGCAGGAGCGCCATGGGCCGTTCGGCGCAAATTCGGGCGGCAGAGGTCCTACTCCTCCGTGGTTTCGACCCGACCCACCTCCGGCAGAATGGCACACGATGTCCCTCCGCGGCCAGCCGCTCGAGCAGGAGGCGACGCTGCCCGACGGCCGCGTGGTCGCGGTTCGCGTCGGCCTCGCCGAGGATTCCTACATCCCCCGCCGCGAGCTCGACACGGTCGTGCTCGAGCTCTGGGACGAGGGCCGAGGGGAGCATCTCGCCGGAGTGACGACCGTGCTCTCCGCGGACGACGTCGAGGCCGGCCGCACGCTGCTGCGCGAGGTCGTCGAGGGGCTCGCCGACGGCTCGCTCGAGCCGACCGCCGGCGCGCTCGAGCCGCTGGCCGATAGCGTTCCGCCGGCATGAGCACCGCGACGCTGCACACGAATCGGGGCGCGATCGAGGTCGAGCTGTTCGACGCCGATGCGCCGAACACCGTCGAGAACTTCCGCAAGCTCGCAGGGGAGAGCTTCTACGACGGGGTGGTCTTCCACCGCGTGATCGAGGGCTTCATGATCCAGGGCGGCGACCCGACCGGAACCGGCACGGGCGGCCCGGGCTATACGTTCGAGGACGAGTTCAACGACCACCCGGTCGCGCGCGGCGCGCTCGCGATGGCGAACGCGGGCCCGAACACGAACGGCAGCCAGTTCTTCATCGTGACCGCGGACGCGTGCCCGTGGCTCGACGGCAAGCACACCGTCTTCGGTCAGGTGACGAGCGGCATGGACGTGGTGGAGGCGATCTCGCAGGTAGAGACGGACTCTGCCGACCGGCCGCGCGACGACGTCGTCATCGAGCGGATCGATCTCTGAGCGCCGCGAAGAGCGGCAGCCCGTACCAGAGCGAGGCGACCACCGCGAACAGCACGGCGGCCGCCGCGATCGCGGCTCCCTTCGAGACGACCGAGTCCATGACGAGCAGCACGACCGCCTCGAGCGACACGGCCGAGGCGGCGATGCCGGCGATCGACAGGCGGTTGCCGACCTTGAGCATGTGCTCCTTGTTGCCGTGCCGGAAGCGGAGCCGGTGGTACGAGCTGGGCGCGGTCAGCAGCGCGACCGAGACGGCGGTCGAGAGGAACGCGACCACGAAGACGTCACGCTGGAAGCTCGTGACGCGCTTCCAGCCGTTCGCGAACGGGACGGCGAGCAGGAACGCGAGCAGGACGGTGACGCCCGGGAGGACGACGCGCAGCTCGTTCAACAGCTCGATCAGCTCGCGGTTGGCGCGCTCCCTCGGCGTCTCCTCCTCTGCACGGGGATCCTGGTCCACGGCCGGGACGCTACTGCCTCGCGGCGGCGGAGTTCAGATCTGCCGCGAATCCGCCGAAACAGCCTTACAGCCCGCTTTCCTCTCCCTTAGGACCGCCTCATCCATGCCTGCTCTCATGCTTCCGTGCCCGGCGTGACGCGACGCCTCCTGCTCGCCGTCCTGGCGACGCTGGCGCCGGCCGTAGCCGCCTCTCCGGCCGGCGCCGCCGGGCACCACAGCCGGCCGGCGCAATCGACGAGCCGGAATGTCGGCATCGTGGACATCTACACGACGCTCGGCTACGAGAACGGCGTCGCCGCGGGCACCGGGATGATCCTGTCGCGCTCCGGCGAGGTGCTGACGAACAACCACGTGATCGCCGGCGCGACGCGGTTCAAGCTCGTGGACGTCACGACGCGTCGCAGCTACTCCGCCACCGTCGTCGGCTATTCGGTCTCGCGCGACGTGGCGGTGCTGCAGCTCGCGCACGCGTCGCGGCTGCGGACGGTCAGGCTCGGCACCTCCGCGCACCCCCGGGTCGGCCAGCGGGTCGTCGCCCGCGGCAATGCGCAGGGTCGCGGGGGGACGCCGAAGGCGGCGCGCGGCCGCATCATCGCGCTCCACCAGCAGATCGTCGCCAGGGACGAGAGCGACCAGACCGAGACGCTGAACGACACGATCGCGACGAACGCCCCCGTGGTGCCCGGCTACTCCGGCGGCCCGCTCGAGGATGCGCGTGACCGCGTCCTCGGCATGGTCACGGCCGGCTCGATCACCCGCGTACACCGCGGGTTCGCGATCCCGATCAGGCAGACGCTGCAACTCGCACACCGCATCGAGAGCGGCAGGTCGAACGCGATCGTCCACGTCGGCCCGACGGCGTTCCTGGGCGTGGTCCTGCGGGGCGTCGCGGGCGGCGCGGAGGTCACGCAGGTCGTCGCGGGCAAGCCGGCCGACGCAGCCGGGCTCGTCGCCGGTGACGTCATCACCTCGCTCGACGGCGCGACGATCTCCTCGCGCGCGGACGTGCGCCGAGCCGTCCTTTCCCTCGTCCCGGGCAAGGCCGTCCCGATCGGCTGGACGGACACGACAGGCGCCGCCCGGACCGGCACGATCACGCCGGCGAGCGGCCCGCCGCAGTAGCTCGGTTACGCTGGACGCTCCGCGCGGGCGTGGTGAAGCGGCTATCACGACAGCCTTCCAAGCTGTAATCGGGGGTTCGACTCCCCCCGCCCGCTTCTTCCATCGGTGCCGTCCGGGTGGAGCGATATTCTGTTGTCAGTAATGAAGACAGCAGAACGCGATGAGGCTCGGCGCCTTCGCCGGGACGAGGGTCTTTCGATCCGGGAGATCACCCGACGGCTCGGAGTCTCGCGGTCCTCGGTGAGCCTTTGGGTGCGCGACGTACCGCTCACGCCTGAACAGCGCGAGCGCCTTCGCGCGCAGAACCCGCGGTTCGGAGGCCAGAACCTCGGCGCGGCAGCCAACGCGCTGCGGGCCCGGCAGAGGCGAATGCAGTGGCACGAAGACGGTCGGGCGATGGCGCGGACCGGTGACGCCGCGTTCGCAGCAGGCTGCATGCTCTACTGGGCTGAAGGAAGCAAGACCCGGAACGTCGCGCAGCTCAGCAACTCCGACCCGAGGTCGTGCGGTTCTTCGTCGACTTCCTGCGCCGCTACTTCGGCGTTCGAGACGAGAACTGCCGCGTGACCTGCAACCTCTTCGCGGATCACGTTTCGGAGCAGGAACGAATCGAGCGGTTCTGGCTCTCGCTGCTCTCACTCCCGCCCGGATGCCTCCGGAGATCGACGATCAACGTCTACTCGAAGTACAGCCAGAAGAAGCGCCTCAACATGCTGCCGTACGGAACGTGTCGCGTCTCCGTCCACCGCACGCAGGTCGTGCAGACGATCTTCGGCGCGATCAAGGAGTACGCGGGTTCGAGCGGCCCGAATGGCTCGACTGACTTCGCCCCGCGCCCGCTAGCGTCCGGGCATGCATCCCTCGGCGGAGGCGGTCGGGCTCGCGCCGGCGCTCGCGGTCGGGCTCGCGGTCGCGGCGCGGAGCGGCCGGGTCTCGCGCCTGCGGCTCGCCGCCGGCGCGGCCGGGGTCGCTCTCGTCTTCGCGGCGTTCGTCACACCGCTCGAGCCGCTCGCGAACCACACCTTCCTCTGGGCACACCTGCTGCAAAACGTCGTCCTCGCGGAGTGGGCGCCGGTGCTGCTGGTGCTCGCGGTGCCCCCGCGCCTCGCCGAGCGCGCCGCCGGCTTCCCGCTCTTCCGCCCCTTCGTCGCACTGCCGCTCTGGCTCGCCGCCTACTACACGTGGCACCTGCCCTGGATCTACGACACGGCTCTCCGTCATCCCCACTCGCTCCTGCACGTCGAGCACCTGACGTATCTCGCCGCGGGGATCTGTGTCTGGTGGCCGGTCGTACACGGGAGGATCTCGGCCGGCGCGAAGGCTGCGTACCTCTTCGCCGCCTTCGTGCTCGCGTCGCCGCTGGGCCTCCTGCTCGCGCTCGTCCCGCGCGCGGTCTATCCCTTCTACGCCCATGCGCCGCGTACCTGGGGGCCTGGCCCCCTCGGCGACCAGCAGCTGGCCGGGATGACGATGGCCGCGGAGGAGGCTCTCGTCTTCTTCGGAGCGTTCGCCGGCTACCTGCTGCGCTTCCTCGCCGACGAGCAGGCGAGCGGCGCGTTCAGCCCGACCGCGACGGGACGAGGATCTCGGCCTCGGCCGCCTGCCCTTCGCGCAGCTCCCGGCTCCGCTCGGCCTCGGCATTGATCTCGGCGCCGAGCAGCAACGCGATCGCCGCGAGCCAGAGCCAGAGCCAGGTGAGCATGACGATCACGGCGGCGAGCGAGCCCCACGTCTTGTTGTAGGAGCCGAGGGCCCGAGGTGTAGAAGGCGAAGCCGCCTGACGCCGCGAGCCACGATCGCCGCGAAGACCGAGCCCGGCGTGATGAAGCGCCAGCGCGGGTGCGCAACGTCCGGGCCGAGGTAGAGCAGGGTCGCGAACGCGGTCAGCAGGCCGCCGAGGAGGATCGGCCAGGTCGCGATCCACCAGATCCAGCCGATCGCGCCCGAGAGCGGGCCGGCGTGGGAGGCGACGAGCCGCTCGAGCGGCGGTCCGAAGATGAGGAGAATCGCCACGAGCAGGAACGCGAGGCCGATCACCGCGACCAGCTGCACCGCCACGATCCTCTTCCGGATGAACGACCGCCCGTCCTTCCGCTCGTAGGCGAGGTTGAGGGCCGTCATGTACGTCGTCATCGCGCCGGTCGTCGACCAGAGGGCCAGGACGAAGCCGACGATCGTCATCACGATTCCCTCCGAGGGGCGCTGGTTCAGCCGGTGGAGGCTCCCGCCGAGCGGCTCGCGGCCTGGCCCGGCATGACCTGCGAGAAATACGCCATGAGGGTCGAGATCGTGCTCGGCCCGACGACGAGAGTGAACACGCCGACCACGACGAGCAGGACGGACGGGATGGCGAAGAAGGTCGAGTAGGCGAGCGCGGACGCGAGCATCGTCCCGTTGTCGTCCAGGAACTCCTTGACGGAGCGGACGAGGATAGCCCGCCAGTCGCGGAAGGAGAGATCGCCGAGGCCGGGATCGACGAGCCGCGGCTCTTGCCGCTCGGGCTGCGGCATCGGCCCCTGCGCGGCCCGCTGCTCCGCGACCGGAGCCTCGTCCGGGTGCGGCCGCCCGTCGCCGTCGCCCGGCCGCGCCTCGGGCCGTTCAGCACGTGCGCGCATGTCGTGCCAACGACGCAGTCTCTGATCGGGTTGCGGATCGGGGCGGGCAGATTCGAACTGCCGGCCTCCCGGCCCCAAACCGGGCGCTCTGACCAGGCTGAGCTACGCCCCGAGGAGTTTCAGTGTAGGCGGACGCGGGTTGCGTATCGTGCGCCGAGCGCTACTCCGACTCGATGAGCGCGCGCAGCTCGGCGAGCTTCTCGCCGCGGAGCTCGTCGCGCTCGCCGCGATCGATGCGGGCGAGCAGCTCGCGCACGAGCGGCGCGAGCTCGAGCGGGTTGAACGGCTTCGTCACGTAGTCGACGCCGCCGATGTCGAGGCCGCGCGCGCGGTCCCGGAACTCGGCGCGCGCCGTCAGGAAGATGATCGGGATCCCGCGCGTGCGGTCGTCCTCGAGCAGCTCCTCCGCGACCCGCCAGCCGTCCAGGCCGGGCATCATCACGTCGAGCAGGACGACGTCGGGCTGCTCGTTCCGCGCGAGGTCGAGCCCGGTCGTCCCGTCCGCCGCCTCCAGCACCTCGACGCCCTCGGCCTCGAGGTTGACGCGGCAGAGGAGCCGGATCGGCGCCTCGTCGTCGATCACCAGCACCCGTACCTCGCCTCTATCGGGCACCGGCCGCGTATACCCCTCCAGCTCGCCACTCATACTCTCTGCTGCCCTCCGCCGACTGGATCGGCAACGGCGGCCGGAAGCTCAAATGCGAAGCGTGAGCCCTCTCCTTCCTGCGAGGAGACCCAGATACGGCCCCCCATCGCAGTGACGAGTCCACGGGCGATGAAGAGCCCGAGGCCGGTCCCGCCCGCGCCGGCGCGCAGCTCGGCGTCGGAGCCGCGATAGAACTTGCGGAAGATCTGCTCCTGGTCGGACTGCGGGATGCCGATTCCCTCGTCCGCGACGCTGACCTCAACCATGTCCTCGTGGCGGGCGGCGCCGACCGTCACCGTGCCGCCCTCCGGCGAGTAGCGGATGGCGTTCTCCACGAGGATCGTGCAGACCTGGCGCAGCTTCTCGGGGTCGGCCTTGGCGGCGAGCGGCTCGTCGGGCAGGTCGACGACGAACTCGTGCCCGTTGAGCTCCGCCCCCGAGACCGTTTCGAGCACCTGGCCGACGACGTCGCGCACGTCGGTCTCGGCGATGTTGACCTGGAGGTCGCCCGTGTCCAGGCGGGCGACGTTGAGCAGCGTATCGACGATCGAGGTCAGCCGCTGCGACTCGGAGGCGATGTAGCGGAGGAACGTCTGCCGCTCCTCCTCCCCGAACATCACGTCCTGGCGGAGCAGCGTCTCGGCGAAGCCGTAGATGGAGGTGAGCGGGGTGCGGAGCTCGTGCGAGACCGTGCTCACGAAGTCGGACTTGACCTGCTCGACGAGCCGGTCGCCGGAGATGTCGCGGAAGGCGAAGATCCGGCCCGCGACGGCGCCGAGCGGGTCGCGCATCACGGCCTCCGTGACCGAGAGCCAGACCTCCTCGCGCCCGCGCGTGATCGGAACGAGGCGCTCGCCGCGGACGTCTTCGTCCGGCGACTCGAGGCTTCGCTGGAGCACGTCGGCCGGCGCACGGCCGAGAGCGACCGAGGCGGGGACGCCCGTGATCCCCTCCGCCGCGCTGTTCCAGAGGACGACCTTGCCGTCGCGGTCCACGGCGACGATGCCCTCGGCGATGTTTGCGAGGATCGCGACCGACCGCTCGCGCTCGAGCGCGACCCGCTGGTACAGCTCCGCGTTCGAGAGCGCGGCCGAGGTGCTCGCGGCCACGGCGAGCAGCGCCTCGATCTCCTCCTCACGCCATTCCCGCGGCATCGACGCGTAGACCGCGAGAACCCCCACGGCCGCTCCCTCGGCCCCGCCCACCGGCACGCCGAGGAAGGCGGAATGGCCGGCCTGGAGCATCGGGTCGAGCGCCCGCAGCCGGTCGTCGTCTCCCGCCTGGGCGAGCGCCACCGGCGCCCCCGACTGGACGACGTCCCCCGAGAGCCAGCCGCCTGCCGGGCTCCGGGAGCCCAGCGCCTCCTCCGCTCCTTCTCCCTCGGCCGCGGTGACGACGAGCTCCTCGCCCTCGAGGAGGCGGAAGGCACCTGCGTCGGCGTTGACGAGGGCGGGCGCCTGCTGGACGACCTCGTCGAGCACCGCGGCGGGGTCGAGCTCGCTCGTGAGCAGGCGACCGGTGCGCGTGAGCTGCTGCGCGAGCGCACGGGCGCCGCGCTCGGCCTCGAACAGCTCGCTTCGCTCGAGCGCGCCGCGCGTCGCGTCGGCGAGGTGGCGCGCGAGCTCCAGGTCGTCGTCGCTGAAGGAGCGCTGCTCGGCGAAGAAGATGAGGACGAGCCCACGACCCGCGTCCCGCGGCGCGTCCACCGGCACCGAGATGAGTGACGTGTAGCCGCTCGCCGCCGAGGCCTCGCGGAGGTCCGGCAGCATCCGCTCGTCGTCCGCGATCGACGACGAGACGACGATCCGTCCTTCCACGGTGGCGCGGAAGAGCGGGCTGCGACGATCCCACGCCCGCTCGTCGAGAATGCGCGCGAGGTCGCCGGGAAGCTGGTACGTCCCCACCGCCTCGAGCCGGCCGCCCGAGGGCACGAGCACGGCCGCCGCGTTCCCGCCGAGCGCCTCCGCCGCGGCCTGGGCGATCGCCTCGAGCGTCGCGGCCCTGGAAAGAGACTGGCCGAGAACCGACGCGATCCGGTAGAAGCCGCGCTGCACCCGAGCCTGGCGCGCGCTCTGCGTGAACATCTCGGCGTTACGGAGCGCGAGGGACGCGAGGCCGGCGAACGCCTCGAGAATGCTCGCGTCGCGCTCGTCGAAGCGGCGCCCCTCCCGCCGGCCGACGCCGAGCACGCCGCCGACCTCGTCGCTCCAGAACATCGGCGCGGTGATCACGTCCGTGAAGCCGTCGTAGGCCGGATGGGGGACCGGCGCCTCGATCTCGCCGTAGGCGCTCTCGATCAGCGGACGTCCCTCCCGCGCCGCCGCCCCCGCCAGGCCGTGGCCCGCCGGGAACTCGAAGCCGAGCAGCGACCGGTCGAAGCCGTGCACCGCGACGCAGCGGAAGAGGCCGCGGTCGCGGTCGAGGAGGTAGCAGTCGGCCGCGTCTGCGTCGAGGAGCTGCGCGAGCTGGTCGGCCAGCCGCTGCAGCACGACGGCGAGGTCGAGCTCGCTGCTGAGAACGTGCGCGGCCCGGAGGAGGGCGCCCTGCTGCGCGAGCCGCTCCTCGTTCTCCTCCAGCAGCCTCGCGAGCCGCAGGGCGAGGCCGATCTCGGCGGCGACGCCCTCGAGCAGCGCGAGGTCGCCCTTGCTCCAGGCGTTCGCGGCGGGGCGGCGCACGCTGAGGAAGCCGGACGGCCGTTCGAAGGCGTGGACCGGGACGGCCACGGCCGTCACCGCCTCGTCGGTCTGCACGGTGGGACGCTGCGCCGCCGCCGCGCGCTCGAGGAGCTCACCCTCGGGCTCGTCCTCCGTCTCGTGCCCGGGCTCGTGCCACTCGGCGGCCACCGACGAGCGACCCGGGAGCTCGCCGACGCGGACGACGCACTGGGAAGCCTCGAGCGCGCGCGCCGTGGCCTCGGCCGCGCCGGCGAGCGCGGTCGGCAGGTCGAGCTCGCTGCGCAGCTGCCGCGCGATCGAGGCGAGCAGCCGCTCGCGCGTCAGCGCCTCCTCGAGCGCGAGCCCCGTCCGCAGCCGCTCGAGCGCCACGGCCGCCTCCGACGCGAGCGTCTGCATGACGCCGAGGTCGTCGTTCGTGAACACACGCGGCTCGTCGAGCGTCGCGACCGAGATGACCGCGGTCACCCGCTCCTGCACGAGCAGAGGGACGAACGCCGCGCTCTTGGCCCCGACGCGGGTCGCGAGCCGTGAGCTGGTGACGCCGGAGCTCCGCACGTCGTAGACCGTGAACGCCTGCGCCTCGAAAACGGCGCTCGCGATCCCCGAGGGCTCGCGTTCGAGGTCCAGCCGCACGGTGCGCCACCAGTCGAGATCCTCGCCGCCGGCACGCGCGAGGTAGCCCGCCGCCTCCCGGCCGTCGTCCGAGACGAAGGTCAGGGCGACGAAGCCGACGTCGAAGAGCTCCGCGATCTCGTCGAGCAGCGTCCGCGCCACACCTTCGACGTCGGCGCTCCTCGCGAGCTCCCCGGCGACGCGGCTGACGCTCTCCAGCTCCCGTTCCGACGAGGCGCGGTGGCTCTCCCGGGCGCCGCCGCGGCGCAGAATCGCGGGCAGGAGGAGAACCGCGGCCGCGGCGCGGCCGAGCGCGCGAACGGTCGAGTGCTCGTCTGGGGTCCGCACTGGGCGCTGGGATTGTACGGAGCCGGGCCCGAGGGGGCCAGAAACGCGGCTGCGGAAGAGGGACGAGCCCGCCGCTCGGGGGGTCGGTGCGGCGGGCTCTCCCGATTGCTCCCCGCATGACGTCATAGACGCCGCGGTTCGCATCGCCCAGTGCCAGGGAGGCTAGAGCCCGTTTCCGAGCCGGACAATGGGCCGTACGGCCCATCTTTGCAACGCGCAGGAGGCAGACTCGCGCGTAGGAAAGATCGTGTCGTGTGGCCCAAATCACACCGCTCTAACCGGTCGCGGCTATCGTGAGCGGGCCGTGGTGAAACGCCTTCTCCTCGCCTCGCCGCGTGGCTACTGCGCAGGCGTCGAACGCGCGGTCGAGACCGTCGAGCGGGCTCTCGCCCACTACGGGAGCCCGGTCTACGTCCGCAAGCAGATCGTCCACAACTCGCACGTCGTCGAGGATCTGCGAGCCCGCGGTGCGATCTTCGTGGACGCACTCGCGGACGTGCCCGAGGGAGCGACGGTCGTCTTCTCCGCCCACGGCATCGCCCCGGCCGTGCGCCGCGAGGCGGACGAGCTGCGCCTGACGACGATCGACGCGACCTGCCCCCTCGTCACGAAGGTGCACGCGCAGGCGCGGCGCTACGCGGACGCCGGCTACGCGATCGTCCTGATCGGCCATGCCGGCCACGAGGAGGTCGAGGGGACGCTCGGCGAGGCGCCGGACGCGATCGTCCTCGTCCAGTCCACGACCGACGCCGAGCGTGTCCGGCTCCCGGCAGACCGGCGCCTGGCGTACGTCACGCAGACGACGCTCTCGGTGGACGAGACGAACGAGATCGTCGCGGTGCTCCGTCGCCGTTTTCCCCGAATCGAGGGGCCGGCGCGCGAGGACATCTGCTACGCGACCTCGAACCGGCAGTGGGCCGTGAAGGAGCTGTTGCGCGAGATCGACCTGCTGCTCGTCGTCGGCTCTTCCAACTCCTCGAACTCGCAGCGTCTCGTCGACGTCGCGTGGGCGGAGGGCACTCCCGCCCACCTCGTCGACGACGTCCGGGGCATCGAGGAGAGCTGGCTGGAAGCGTGCGAGACGGTCGGCCTCACGTCGGGCGCGTCCGCGCCGGAGCGGCTCGTCGCCGAGGTCTGCGCGTGGTTCGCGTCGCGCGGCGCGGAGGTGCACGAGCAGAAGCCCGTGCACGAGGATGTCAGCTTCAAGCTCCCCGTCGAGCTCCGCCGCGCCGAGCGGGCAGCGGCCTAGTAGGCCTTCTCGAGCCTCAGCTCGTCGCCCTCGACGCGGATCTCGGCCGCGAGCACCTCGCGCGCGATCCACTCGCCGTGGCGGGCGACGAGCTCTCGCTGCGCCTCCGGAACGGTGAGCACGATGCGGTCGGTCAGCTCGAAGCCCTGCTCCTTGCGCAGCGAGTTGACGCCGTGGATGAGCTCGTACGCCTCGCCCTCGAGCACGAGCTCGTCGTCGAGACCGAGGTCGAGCGCGACCGTCACGCCGTCCCCGGAGGCGACCGCCCAGCCTTCGCGCCCTCCGCGCTCGATGAGCACCTCGTCCGGCTCGAGCTCGTGGCCCGCCGCGCGGAAGCGGCCGCCGTCCAGCTCCTCGAACTCACCCGCGGCGAGCGCCTCGCGCACCGCGCCGAGCTCCCTGCCGAGCTTCGGCCCGAGCAGGGGGAGGTTCGGCTTCACGCGGAGCTCGACTGCCTCGACCGTGCCGAGCTCGACGTCCTTGACGCGCAGCTCGTCGGCGACCTCCTGGACGTGGCCGTCGAGGCTCGCTCCCTCGACGACGAGCCGGCGCAGCGGCTGCCGGAGCTTGACGCCGGAGGTCGAGCGCGCCTGCCGGCCGAGCTCGACGACGCGGCGCACCGCGGCGATCTCGCCCAGGAGCGACCGGTCCGGCTCCGGCACGTCGGGCCAGCCCGCGAGATGCACCGATTCCGGCCCGTCCGGAACCAGGGTCCGCCAGAGGTGGTCGGTCACGAAGGGCAGGATCGGCGCCAGCACGCGGAGCGGCTGGACGAGCGCGTACCAGAGCGTCCCGAACGCGGCCCGGTCGTCACCGTCCCAGAAACGCCTGCGCGAACGGCGGATGTACCAGTTGGACAGGTCGTCGGAGAACGTCTCCCACTCGCGCATCACGGTCACGGTGTCGTACGCGTCGTAGGCCGCCGTGCCCGCGAGCACGAACGCGTGCGTCCTCTCGACGAGCCAGCGGTCGAGCGAGGAGAGATCGCCCTCGGGCGGCGCCGGAGGCCACGAAGGCCGGAAGCCCTCGATGTTCGCGTAGTCGACGAAGAAACGCACCGAGTTCCAGAACGTGAGGAAGCGCCGCTTGGCCTCCTCGGCGAGCCCGTAGCCGAAGCGCAGCTCCTGGGCCGGGTTCTGGGAGCAGTAGAGCCAGCGCATCGTGTCGGCGCCCATCCGCTCGAGCGCGTCGTCGAGGTCGATCGCGTTCCCCCACGACTTGTGCATCTCGCGCCCGGTCTCGTCGACGACGTTCTCGTACGTCAGCACCCGCTTGTAGGGCTGCTCGCCGGCGAGCGTGATCGCCATGAAGCACTGCGAGTAGAACCAGAGGCGGATCTGTGGGCGTCCCTCCGAGACCCAGTCGGCCGGGAACCACTTCTCCCAGTACGCGTGGTCGGGAAGGTCGGCGCCGGAGAGGCCGGCCGAGGCGCCCGTCGCGTAGCCGCCGGGGATCCACTCGGGATTGCGCCAGCCGAGCGTCGAGAAATGGACGATGCCGGCGTCGAGCCACGCGTCCCCGACCTCCTCGATGCGCTCGACCTCGGCGCCGCAGCTCTCGCAGCGGATGCGGACCCCGTCGATCCACGGCCGGTGCAGCTCCTCGAGACCGTCGAGGCCCGAGACCGCGCGCTCCTCGAGCTCCGCGCGGGAGCCGACAACGTTCAGGCGCCCGCATTCGCACTCGTAGAACGGGAGCGGCAGGCCGAAGTAGCGGCGGCGCGAGATGTTCCAGTCACCCATGTTGCGGAGCCAGTCGTCCATCCGCTTCGAGTACTGGGGCGGCGTCCACTCGACGGTCGCGTTGCCCTCGAGCATCGGCTGCCGGATCTCGTCCGCCGAGATGAACCAGTCGTCCACCACGCGGAAGACGAGCGGGGTGCGGCAGCGCCAGCAGACGGGATAGCGGTGGACGATGGACGTCGCCTCGACGAGGAGGCCGCGCTCGCGTAGCGACGCGATCACCGGCTCGACGACCTCGTCCGTCGCCGAGCCCTCGAGCTCGCCGTAGCCGGGAAGCATCCTTCCCGACTCGTCGATCGGCGCGAGCACCGGCAGGTCGTGGACGCGGGAGAGCTCGAAGTCCTCTCCGCCGCAGCCGGGCGCGATGTGGACGATGCCGGTCCCCTCGTCGAGCGAGACCTCGTCCCACGGGATCACGCGGTGGACGACGCCCTCCTGCGCGGGAAAGTGGTCGAACGGGCCGTCGTACTCGAGCCCGACCAGCTCGGACCCGCGGACGCGGGCCTCGAAGTGCTCCTCGGGGTAGCGCTCGACCGCGACCCACTCGCCGACGTCGTTGCGCCCGTACTCCGCCTCCGGCTTCACCGCGGCGGCCACGTTCGCGGGCAGCGTCCACGGCGTCGTCGTCCACACGACGAGCGACTCGCCTTCCCGGCCACGCAGCGGGAAGCGGACGTAGAGCGAGGGATGCTCGAGCTCCTCGTAGTTCTCCTCGCCGGCCTGCTCGTGCTTCGAGAGCGAGGTGCCGCAGCGCGGGCACCACTGCGTCGAGCGGTGGCCCTTGTACAGCCAGCCTTTCTCGTGCACCGCCCTGAGGAAGCGCCAGATGTACTCGATGTTCGTGTCCGAGAACGTGAAGTAGTCGTTGCCCCAGTCCATCCACATCCCGAGGCGCTTCGACTGGGCCGTCTGGATCGCCGCAAACTTCGCGACGAAGTCACGGCAGTCGCGGGCGAAGCGGGCGAGCCCGTATTCCTCGATCTCGCGCTTCGAGTCGAGCCCGAGCGCCTTCTCAACCTGCACCTCGACATGGAGCCCCTGCGAGTCGAAGCCGTTCTGGTAGCGGAGCTCGCGGCCCTGCAGGGCGTGGTAGCGCTGGAAGACGTCCTTCAGCGTCCGCCCCAGCCCGTGGTGGACGCCGGCCGGCGCGTTCGCCGTGATCGGCCCGTCCATGAAGGAAAAGGTCGGGCCGCCGCGGTTCTGCTCGCGCAGCCTCTCGAACGTGCGCTCCTCGCCCCAGCGCGCGAGCATCTCCCGCTCGAGCGCGGGATGATCGGGTTTGTCCGGTAGCGGCCGGAAGATTGGCTTCCCCATGGGAAGGCAAGTCTAGGCCGAGGCGTTAGGCACTATCGGGAGCCCGGGTAAAGGCTCCCGCGAACACGCGACACCGAAAGGAAACGATGGCAACCGACGTCACCGACGCCACCTTCGAGACCGAGGTCCTGCAGGCGGACGAGCCCGTCCTCGTGGACTTCTGGGCCGAGTGGTGCGGACCGTGTCATGCGGTCGCACCCGTGCTCGAGCGCATCGCCGACGAGCACAACGTCAAGCTCGTGAAGGTGAACATCGACGAGAACCAGGATCTCGCGATGCGCTACGGCATCCAGTCGATCCCGAACATGATGCTCTTCGAAGGCGGCGCCCCGAAGGCCTCCGCCGTCGGCGCGATGCCGAAGGGCATGCTCGAGCGCCAGCTCGGTTTCGGAAGCTGAGAGGGCGCGGCCGTCGTGGCCGCGCTCCCAGCGCCCTCACGAAGCTCGGCGAGCTACTCCGGCGCCGGGGCCGCGTCGCGGCCCTCGACGAAGCGCAGAAAGTCCGCGTGCTTGGCGAGATACGCCTCGAGCTCTCCGAGACCGGCACCGGCCCAGTCCTCGATCCAGGTCTCGGCGATGTCGTCCTCGATGCAGTGGAACCCGCGCTCGCTCATTGCGGGCATGATCGACACGACGGCGGACATTGGCTATGGGCCGTTCGGCTCAACTTCGCGGACGGTCGGACCTAACCCGATTCCAGGAGGTGCGAGCGATGCACGACAATCCCCGCGCGAACGAGGAGGAACAGGAGCTGAGCCAGACCCGGCGGATGGACGAGGAAGAGGAGCAGCGGAGCGGCTATGCGCCGAGCGACGCCGCGGACGAGGAAGAGGAGTAGCCTCGCCGCGCGCGTCCGCGACCCGGCACGAGCTCGCCCGGATCGAGCTGCTCGCGGGACTGCCGGGCGAGACGCTCGGCAGGCTCGCCCGCCGTATGCAGCGCGAGGAGGTCGCCCCCGGCACGGTGCTCGCGCAGGAGGGCGACTCCGGCGACCGGTTCTACGTCGTGCTCGCCGGGATCCTCGCGGTCAGCCAGCGCGACCTGGGGGCGCGCAGCCTCCTTCGTCCCGGCGACTACTTCGGCGAGGTCGCGCCGGCGATGGACGTGCCGCGGACGGCGACCGTGTCGGCGATGACGCCGGCCGTCGTCGCGAGCTGCGACCGGGCCACCTTCGACGAGCTCGTCCGGCCGCTCTTCGCGGACGACAGCTAGCCGAGCTCGGCGAGCACTGCATCGCTCAGGGCGGGCCAGGCCTCGAGCGCCCAGTCCCCGAAGCGTCGGTCCGTGAGGGCGCCGCAGGCCACGCCGGCGTCCGGGTCGATCCAGAGGAAGGTGCCGCTCGCCCCGAAGTGGCCGAAGGTGCGCCCGGAGTTGCGGGTGCCCGTCCAGTGCGGCGCCTTCGCATCCCGCAGCTCGAAGGCCAGCCCCCAGTCGTTCGGCTCCATCCGTCCGATGCCGGGGAGGACGCCCGTGAGGCCGGGGAACTGGACGGCCGTTGCCTCGGCGAGCGTCTCGGCGGCGACGAGGGTCGGTTGCAGGAGCTCGCGGCCGAGCGCCAGGAGATCCTCGAGCGGGCCGCGGTACGCATGCGCGGGTGAACCGGAGAGCCCGCCGGCGAGGCCGAGCGGCCGGACGACCGCCTCGGCGAAGTAGTCGACGAACGGCATCGCGGCCCGCTCCTCGAGGAGCCGCGCGGCGAGCTCGATGCCCGTGTTCGAGTAGATGCGGCGGCGGCCCGGCTCGGTGAGCGGCTCTTCACCGTCGAGCGGCAGGCCGGAGGCGTGGGAGAGCAGGTGACGGACCGTCGCGCCGGGCGGCCCGGCGGCCTCGTCGAGGTCGACCGTCCCCTCCTCCACGGCCACGAGGAGCGCGAGCCCCGTCAGGAGCTTCGTCACGGACGCCCACGGAAGCGCGAAGCCTCGCGGCCCGTGCGAGGCGACCACACCGTCCGCTCGTACTACCCCGGCGGCGGCCACGCCCGCGTCCCAGCCGTCGATCGCCCGTAGCGCTTCCACAGCGCGGGATACTAGGAGGGTCGAGCGAATCGACTAGCGAAACGGCGCATCGCACCGATCTTCGCATGACTGCGACCCAGTTCCGCTCCGAAAAGAGAACGAGTGACCTTGACCAAGCCGAAAACAGTCGGGAAGTCCGAACGCGCCCAGCGGCTTAGCCTCTGGGCGTTGCTATCGAGAAGCGGGCGCGGCCTAGGCCGCGAGTGGAACGGCTCGCGCTCGCGCGAGTGCGCTGGCGAGCGTGGCGAGGATGCAGAGGTCGGCGTGAAGTTGCACCCGTTCGAGGCCACGGACGCGGAGCGGGCCGAGACCGCCTTCGTGCTTCAAGCGGCCGAACGTCCGCTCGACGCTCGCGCGGCCACGGTAAAGATCGCGCCAACGTTTCGACTCGCGAGGGATGAGCGGGTGCAGACGGTCGGCCTTGACCCACTTCGAGGCAGGCTTACAGTCGCCGGTTGGGCAGCGCCACTTCGAGGCTTTGCGCTTCGCGTCGGCACCCGCGAACTTCCAGACGCCGTGCTCGCAGGTCGGCGGCTTGTGCTCGCCGCGCTTCACGGCAGGAGTCTGCTTCAACGGAATGACGGGCAGCGCCCCCGCACGCTCGCAGGCTTCGTACACCTGGGCCACGTCGTAGCCCTTGTCGAGGGCGACGGTCTGCGGCTGGAACTTCCGCTCGCGGACGCGCTGCAAGAGATCGTCGGCAAGGCTCGACTCATGGGCGCGGGCGGTCTCGACGCGCCACGCAACCGGAAGATCGGTGCGGGCGCAGACGGCCGCGTGCAGCTTGTACCCGTAGAAGCCGCCGCCCTTCCGCGTCGAGACGGCCGAGCGATGACCCCACGAAGCGTCAGGGTCGCTGAACCGTTGGCGCTCGCGGCCCCCGTTGGAGACGTACCGCTGGCCGTTCGCGTAGGCGGGAAGGTCGGAGGCGTCGATAGCCAAGTCGTGGCCGTAGTCGGGAAGCTCGGCACGGAGCGCCGTCGCGCAAGCGGTCAGGCAGGCTTCGAGTGCGGGTCGGTTGGCGCGGAGCTTCGTGGCGAAGCGGTAGCAGGCATAGACGCTCGGGCAGCCTCCGATTGCCTCCGCGAGCGCGTCGTGCTCCGCGATCAAAGCGACCGTGCGCGTCCACGTCGGGATCGCGTAGAGGCTCTTGGCGAGACAGGCACCGACCAGGGTGCGCGTTCCGTAACCCTTGCGCCCTGTCCAGCGGAGCGCGTCGAGTTCTTCGCAAAGAGCGGCAATCTCAGGCGAGTCGAGAAGCGCCGAGACCTGCGATGCGACCGAGTGGCGTGTTACCTTCCGAACTGCCAAGCGAGGGTTCCTCTCGTTTGGTCATGGCCCTCGGAAGTTGCTGCTTCGCGGGGGCCGATTTCTGTCTATTTCCAGGGGAAAGTATGACGAGGGCATCGGACGGAGCCGCCCTCGCACGGCCGAGGATTTCGCAGAAAGTTCGGGTTCCGTCAGGACCCACGCGGCGTGTCGCAAATAGCGAGATTCCGGACAGTTTGCTGGCCGTGTCCTACCTCGAAACGGGCGACCTCTACTGCGACGACAACCTCGACTTCCTGCCGAACCTTCAGCCGGAAAGCGCTGACCTGATTTACCTCGATCCGCCTTTCTTCTCGAACAGGGACTACGAGGTCATCTGGGGCGACGAAGCCGAAGTCCGCTCATTCGCGGATCGCTGGCAAGGCGGGATCGAGAGCTACCTGGACTGGATCAAGCGGCGCGTCGATCTGCTGTACCGCGTTCTCAAGCCGACCGGCTCCTTCTACTTCCACTGCGACAGCTCGGCCAACCACCATCTCCGTTTGCTGCTCGACAAGTCGTTTGGAGGCGACAACTTCCGAAACGAGATCATCTGGAAACGGACAAGTGCCCATAGCAGCGCCCGCCGCTACGCCCCAGTCCACGACAGCATCCTCTACTACACGAAGTCGAGGAAGTACACCTGGAACCCGATCTACTACGACTACGACGAGGGCTACCTCGACCGTTACCGCTACGACGACGGCGACGGGCGCTTGTACTTCCCCGCCGACCTCACGGCATCTGGGGTGCGGAACGGATCGTCGGGCCAGCCGTGGCGAGGCTTCGACGTGGCGGCGAAGGGCAACCACTGGAAGTTCACCATCGAGCGGTTGGAAGAACTCGACGCCGAAGGGCGCATCTACTGGCCTAAGCGTGGCGGCTGGCCACGCTACAAGCGCTACCGCGACGAACTCAAAGGTCGAGCAATCGACGATGTCTGGACCGACATCGACCCCGTCAACGCGAAAGCCTCCGAACGAGTTGGCTACCCAACCCAGAAGCCGGAAGCCCTCATGCGCAGGATCATCACGGCCAGTTCTAATCCTGGCGACCTCGTACTCGACCCGTTCTGTGGCTGCGGAACAACGATCGTCGCCGCAGCCCATCTGCGCCGACGCTGGCTCGGAATCGACATAAGCCCCACCGCGCTCCGAGTCATCCGAGACCGCCTCGACCGAGAGCGCGTCCCCCATCGCGTCCACAACTTGCCCGAAACCGAAGAAGCACTCCGCAAGCTGCCACCGCTGGAGTTCCAGAACTGGATCATCGACGCCGTGAACGGCAACCACGCCCCACGCCGTACCGGCGACATGGGTATCGACGGCTACTCATTCTTTGATCTGTTCCCGATCCAGGTCAAACAGTCAGACAGCATCGGCCGCGATGTCGTGGACCGCTTCGAAACCGCCGTTCGACGCGACGGCAAACAGAAGGGCTACATCATCGCCTTCAGCTTCGGCAGCGGAGCGCGAAAAGAAGCGTTCCGCGCCAAGCGTGACGGCCTCGAAATCGAACTCGTCAAGGTCTCCACACTGCTCGACAATCCACCGGACGCTCCTGGCGAGCCGGACAAAAGGCTGCCCGAGTTGACGAAGCTCCTACTGCTGCGTGCGCAGGAAGCCCGGAACAAGCACACCCGCCGCAAGCCGCCCAAGATCGACAGCGAAGCCCTCATCGCCAGCGCCCAAGCCGTTGGGGTAAACGGCCGCTGAAACTGGGGTAACGACCATGACCAGCAACCAACAATCCCACATGGCGGGACGGCTAGACCGTTTCGCTAGACCCTCCTAGGAACGTGGCCCGCACGACCGTCCCTGCCGTCTCGCCGTACGCGGACACCGTCGGCTACTCCCGCGCCGTGCGCGACGGGCGTCACATCTTCGTGTCCGGAACCGCTCCGGTCGGAATCGAGACGGATGATCCCTACGAGCAGGCGAAGCGCTGCCTCGAGATCATCCTGGACGCGCTGCGGCAGCTCGGCTCCGGCCCCGAGCACGTGGTGCGCACGCGCGTCTACATCGTCAACCCGGCCGACTGGGAGGCGGTGGGGCGCGCGCACGGCGAGGTGTTCGGCGAGCTTCGGCCCGCCTCGGCGATGCTCGTCATCACCGGGACGCTCGATCCCGCCTGGAAGGTCGAGATCGAGGCTGACGCGCTGCTTCCCGAATGAGGCTGGTCACGCTCGCCGGGCTCTACGTCGCCGTCGTCCTCTCGGCGCAGATCGGCGCGAACAAGATCATCCGCCTACCGTTCACGCACCTCCAGGCGCCCGGCGGCGTCTACTCGATCGGTGTTGCGCTCGCCCTCGTCCAGCTCGCGCACCACACCGGTGCGACCAGGCGCGACGGCGCGCTGAACGCGCAGCTCCTGATCGTGCTCGGCTTCGCCGGCTCGGCGCTCTTCGCCGGCTACATCGCGCTCGTCGTCCACTCCCACCCGGCCTTCCCCGGCCAGCCGTTCGACGGCGCCGTCGGCTCGACGTGGCGCATCGTCGGCGCCAGCCTGGCGGCCTTTCTCGCCTCCGAGACCGTGGACAACCTCGTCGGCGCCCCGCTCCGCGGGCGTGTGCACGACGGCGTGCGCGTCGCCGTGTCCGCCGGCGCCAGCGCGCCGATCGACAGCCTCGTCTTCCTCGTGCTCGCCTTCGGCGCCTCCGGCCTCCACTTCTTCGAAGGACAGCTCGTGGGCAAGATCGTCTCGTCGGTGGTGGTCGGGATCCCGCTGGTCGTGCTCGGCCGACGCTTTCTTCCTGCAAACGCGGGAGATATCGTCACGGCATGAACGAACCGGACTCCCTGATTCCGGACTCGATCACGGGCAAGGGCTCCGGCTTCCCGCCGGGTGGCAGCGTCCTCGACCACGCCTTCGGTGCGAGCGACGCGTACACGCTCGGCGTCGAGGAGGAGTACATGCTCCTCGACGGCGAGACGTTCGACCTCGTCCAGCACATCGACACCGTGCTCGCCGCCGTCGCGGGCCACGAGCTCGAGCCGCGCATCAACTCCGAGCTGATGCAGTCGGTGCTTGAGGTGGCCACGCCCGTCTGTCACACACCGGCGGGAGTCCAGCAGCAGCTCCTGCGCATCCGCCGTTACGTCACGGACATCGCACGGGAGAAGGGCTTGCGGGTCGGCTCGGCCGGCACACATCCGTTCTCGCTCTTCGAGGCGCAGCGGATCACGGCGAAGGACCGCTACCGCGCCCTCGTCGACCAGATGCAGTACATCGCGCGGCGCGAGCTCATCTTCGGGATGCACGTGCACGTCGCCGTCGACGACGCGGAGAAGGCGATCCAGGTCGTGAACGGCTTGATCGCGCACCTCCCCGAGCTCGTGGCGCTCTCGGCCAGCTCGCCGTTCTGGCGGGGCGAGCCGACCGGCCTGCGCTCCTCGCGGCACATGGTCTTCGCGGCCTTCCCGCGCTCGGGCCCTCCTCCCCGCTTCCGCGACTACGCCGACTACGCGCAGGTCGTCAACCAGCTCGAGAAGACCGGCTGCATCCAGGACTACACCCACATCTGGTGGGACATCCGCCTCCACCCGCGGCTCGGCACGATCGAGATCAGGATCTGCGACGCCGTCACGCGGCTCGACGACGTGATCGCGATCACGGCCTACTGCCAGGCGCTCGTCAAGCACTACGCGGAGCTCGTCGAGCGCGGCGAGGAGATCCCGTCGTACCACCGGATCCTCACGACCGAGAACAAGTGGCTCGCCGCCCGCTACGGGCTCTCCGCCCCCGTGATGGACCTGCAGACGGGACGGCGCAACCGGCTGCCGGTGGCGGCGCTCGCGCGGCGGACGCTGAAGACGATCCGGCCGCACGCGCGCGACCTCGGCTCCGACGAGGAGCTCGCGGGCGTCGACGAAATCCTGCGCCGCGGCAACGGCGCAGACCGGCAGCTCCACGTCTTCAACGCGAACCGCGACATCGTCGAGGTGGTGCGCGAGATCGCCGAGGCGACGGAGGTCGCACCGGAGCCCGAGCCGGCAGCCGCCGCATAGGATCGCGGCCATGCTCGGGGCCGGAGAGAGGGCGCCGCTCGAGGCGGTGGTGTGGACGACGCCGCGCGAGCGCGCGCGCATCGGCGACCTGATCGACGACCGCCCGCTGCTCCTCGTCTTCTATCTCTTCGACTGGTCCGCGACCTGAACGACCGAGCTCGAGCTCCTGCGTGACAGGAGAGCGGAGCTGCAGGACGCGGGAGTCGAGCCCTTCGCCGTCTCGCGCGACTCGCCGTTCACCCACGTCGCGTGGACGCAGGCGCTCGACCTCGACTTCCCGCTCCTGTCGGACTGGAACGCCGAGGCCACGCACGGCTTCGGGGTCGCCCACGAGCACAACGGGATGCGGGACGTCTCCCGGCGCAGCGCGTTCCTCGTGGACGTCGAAGGCGTCGTCCGCGGGGCATGGGCCTACGAGTCGAGCGAGCTGCCCGACCTCGACGAGCTGATCGAAGCCGCCCAGGCCTTGTAGCCGTCCGCCGAATCGCGTTTACTCGCGCCATGGAGACCACTCCCCTCGCAGAGACCCCGGGCGCAAGTCGCGCGTCCACGTGGGTCACCGTCGGCGTAGGCCTGGCCGTGGCCGCCGTCGGCCTCGTCTTCGCGCTCCACACCACCGACGCGCCCTCGCACTGGTTCGCGATCTTCAAGCTGATCCACGTCGGCGTCGCGGTCTTCTGGGTCGGCGGCGGCGTCCTGCTCACGGTGCTCGCGCTCTGGGCGCAGAGCAAGAACGACCCCGAGGAGCTCGCGACCGTCGCCCGGCAGGCGGCGTTCGTCGGCGAGCGGCTGTTCGCGCCCGCCGGCCTCGTCGTCCTCGCGATGGGGATCGCGATGGTGATCAACGACCACATCGGCTTCGGCACGACCTGGGTGATCGTGGGGCTCGTCGGCTACGCGACGACGTTCACCACCGGCGTCGGCTTCCTCTCGCCGCGCGCGAAGCGGATCGCGCAACTGCTCGAGACGAAGGGCCCCGCAGCGCCCGAGACGCAGGCGGCGATCAAGCAGATCCTCCTCATCGCACGGATCGACGTCGGCGTCCTGCTGCTCGTCGTGGCGGACATGCTGATGAAGCCGTTCAGCTAGCCGGAGGCGGGGCAGGCCGCTCGCCGGCTGAACCGAATCGAGACGGGCCCTCAGGAGCGATGACTTTCGGACGGCCCGGCCGTCTAAGCCTGATAAGAGTAAATCTCGACACCTAGCGAACCCCGAGGAGCGAATCGATGCCGAAGACACTGCTGACCGTCGCGACCCGCAAGGGCGCCTTCCTGCTCGAGAGCGACGACCGCCGGAGCTGGACGCTGCGCGGCCCGTACTGCGAGGGCTGGCCCGTCTACCACGCGATCTACGACCGGACCACCGGCGACATCTACGCCGCCGCCGCGAGCGAGTGGCACGGCTCGTCCGTGTGGCGGAGCAGCGACCTCGGGGAGACGTGGGAGCAGTCGAGCGAGGGGCTGACCTACGGCGACGAGGACGGGCGCAAGATCTCCAAGGTGTCGACGCTCGCGCGCGCGGGCGACCGCCTGCTCGTCGGCGTCGAGGCGCCCGGCATCTTCGAGAGCCGAGACAACGGCAAGAGCTGGTCCCTGCTCTCGACTCTGTCCGGACAGCACGGCAGCGAGAGCTGGGACGACCCGGCCAACCAGCCCCCCGGCCACCTGGGGATCTCCGGGTTCGTGACCGATGCCGGCGACTCCGACCGGTTCTTCGCGATCGTGCAGGGGATCGGCGCGTTCGAGACGGAGGACGGCGGCTCGTCGTGGACGCCACGCAACCGTGGCCTGAGGCGCGACTGGCCGGCCGAGTACGACGACGTCGGTTTCTGCGTCCACAAGCTCGTCCGCTCTGCCGATCCGCGGCGGATGTACCAGCAGAATCACGTGGGCATGCACAGTTCCGACGACGCCGGGCAGTCGTGGAACGAGATCACCGAGGGCCTGCCGGGCGACTTCGGCTTCGCGGCCGCCGCGCACCCGCACGATCGCGACACCTTCTACGTGATCCCGGTGGACGGCGGGCACGGCCGGACGATGCACGACGGCAAGGCGGCCGTCTGGCGCACCCGGGACGGCGGCTCGAGCTGGCAGGACCTGCGGCAGGGGCTCCCCCAGCAGAACGCCCACCTCGGCGTCCTGCGGCAGGGAATGGCGATGGACACGTACGACGTCCCCGGCGTCTACTTCGGCACGAGCACGGGCCAGGTCTTCGCCAGCGCGGACGAGGGCGAGACGTGGAGCGAGATCGCGAGCTACCTTCCCGCGATCTCGTCGGTCGACGTGGCGGTTCTCGACTGACGATGGCCGACGTCAGGCTCCCGGGCACGCTCACCCCGCTCTTCCCCGGGCTGCCGCGCCGGGTCGAGGTCGAGGCCGCGACGGTGCTCGCGGCGATCGACTCGCTCGAGGCGCGGTGGCCGGGCCTGCGCGACCGGATCGTCGAGGAGGGGCCGGCGCTCCGCCGGCACCTCCACGTCTACGTCGACGGCGAGCGGGCGGGGCTCGACACGCCGGTGGCGGAGCGCTCGCGGCTCGACGTGATCGCCGCGATCAGCGGCGGCTGACCTCGGCGGGTGCAGGCGCAGGACGGGGTCGACGCGGGCGCGTTCGCGGTCGTGATGGCGACCGGCATCGTCGGCGTCGGCGCACGCCTCGAGGGCGTCGAGCCGCTCGCCGACCTGCTGCTCGCCTGCGCATGCCTCGCGTGGGCCGGGCTCGCGGCGCTCCTGCGCACGCGCTCGGTTCGCTCGTTCGCGGCCCCGGCGGGCACAGCGGTGATCGGTGCGGACCTCCTCCTCGCGGGCCACGGGGAGCTCGCCCTCGCCCTCTGGAGCCTCGCGGCCGCGCTCTGGGTGGCGGCCGGGCTGACGATCCGGGCCGAGGCCGCCCGCTCGCTGCTCACGATCGTGGCGACGGAGTCGCTCGCGGTCCTCGCCGCGGGGCTCGACCGCCACGGTGACGCTCCGCTACGGGTTCCGGCGGTCGGTCTCTGGGCGCTCGGGCTCGCGCTCTACCCGCTGATCGCGGGCCGCGTCGTCCATCGAGCGGTGCGGGAAGACGGCTTCGAGCCGACCCTCTGGATCGTGATGGGCGCGCTCGCGATCACGACGCTCGCGGCCTCCGAGCTCCTGCTCGATCAGGGCGCCCTCGGCTCGGCGGTCGCTCTCGCCACCTGGGCCGCCGCCTCGGCGGCGATCCCGGTCCTCGTCCTCGCCGAGCTCAAGGCGCGCCGGTGGCGCTACGAGCTCGCTCGCTGGAGCTCCGTCTTCCCGCTCGGGATGTACGGGGTCGCGAGCCGCGTCCTCGGTGGCGCCGACGGACTGGCCGGCCTGCGCACGATCGGCACGGTCTTCTTCTGGATCGCGCTCGCCGCCTGGGCTCTCACCGCGGCCGGGCTGGCGCGCCGCGCCCGCGCGCTCTAGCAGGACGGGCCTCCGACCCCGAACGGTGGTGGAGGCGCGCGATGTGCCCCCACCACCGGGAGTCCTCTACGGCCCGGAGACGACGCAGCCGTTGCCGGTCGTGTCGAAGGCCTTGTTGCTCCAGAGCGGCTGCACGGCGAACTGGTGCGCGCCGAGGGCGATGTTCTGCGTGTTCAGCCACGCGCACTTGTCGCCGTTCTCGGACGTCTGCGCGTCGTTCCAGCCGTCCTGGAACGAGGCGAAGTTGTCCGGGTCGGTGACGGCCTCGGCGTACTCGTGGCCGGTCACGATCGAGTAGCCGTCGAAGATGCCGTTGCCGAACGCGTCGCTCGTGGCGTTGACGTTGTGCATCCCGCAGCCGCCGGTGCCGACGCCCGGCCAGTTCTCGTTCAGCCAGGGGATGAACGCGTACTGGATCCGCTCGGTGTTGCCGAGGCCGTCGACGGTCGAGGTCTGCGTGTGGTAGCCGCAATAGACCGGCTGCCCGGTTGCGATCGTCGTCGGCGGCGTGAGGATGATGTACGTCGCTTGCGGGTTGTAGCCGAAGTGGTGCACGGCCCGCACCGCCTCGCTCGCGATCGGGTCGTCGACGAGGTTCTCCGCGAGCCCGAGCGCGATGATGTCGCTCGGCACGGGCGAGGGATCGGTCCAGACGCCCTTCAGCTGGTGGGTCGGATTCGTGACGAAGCCGGCGCCACCGACGCAGCTCGTCGAGCCCGGCAGCGCGTCGGCGCAGTACTGGGTCTGGATGTTGGCCCATCCGCTGCCGCCGACGTTCTGGAAGAACGACTGGAGGTAGTTCTGGAGCGTCTTGCTCGAGTACATGGCGCCGTTGGTGTCCTCGGTCGTGAACCCGCTCGCCCACTCGGGCCCCCACCAGACGAGGTAGACGGCCGGCTTCTGCTCGACACCGATCGCGCCGGCGCCCGCGTTCCCGCCGTGGTAGACGAGGTCGTTCGTGAGGGCGTTGGGGTCGACGGTCGACGCCCCCTGCGCCCAGAAGAAGTGCTTGGGGTTGGTCAGAGGGGCGGTGTCCGAGGAGGCGGCCCCGACGCCGACGATCCCGATGAGGACCGCGATCGTGCCGACCAGCGCAAGCCCACGGGACCCGAATCGCAGAATGTTCATCCGTAATTGCTCCTCCGAGGTGACAAAGACAGCGCAATCCATACCCACTTATCGCGAGGTTTCAAACAGACGAGGATTCGATTGAACCGTCAGTCAAACACGATTGAACGTTCAGTCAAAAGGAGAGCGAGAATTGTGGGTTTAGACGCATCTGGAGAGAGGGAATAGGCGTCCGGGCTCATTCCAGCCCGGTCAACGTCCCTCATCCCTCGGCAAGGAGAGAACGCATGCGACGGCTCGTTGCAGTTGCAGTCGCCGCCGGCGCGCTCGCGGTCGCCTCGCTAGGCTCGGCTCAGGCCGCGACCGCGGACACGTCGACGACGATTCCGTTCCACCCGCGGATCGGTCACATCCTCGGCATCCTGCCGCCGCTCGACACCTCGAGCGGCCAGGTCTCGAACCAGGCTCCGGCCAGCGGCTCGCTCTACTACAACGGCGGGCCGGTGATGACGACCAGCACGGTCTACACGATCTACTGGCAGCCGCCCGGCTATCAGTTCCCGAGCGGGTACGCCGCCAACATCAACCAGTACTTCCGGGACCTGCAGGCGACGAGCGGCCAGAACACGAACGTCTACGATGTCGCGACCCAGTACTACCAGCAGAGCGGATCGACGCGGCAGTACGTCCAGTACCACACGACGTTCGCCGGGACCACGCTCGACACGGACCCGCTACCGCCGCTCGACCCGGTCAACTGTCCGGACACGCCGGTCGCGGCCGACAACGGCGGTGCGAGCGGCGCCTCGACGACCGCTGGGTGCGTCACCGATCAGCAGCTGCAGCAGGAGATCTCGGCCGTGATCAAGGCCAGGAACTGGCCCGTCAACAACGACACCGAGTTCTTCATGTACACCGCGCCGAACATCGGCACGTGCTTCCCGGCGCAGGTCGGGGCCTCCGAAGGCGGAGTCGGGACGACGGCGACCGTGCCGCTGTGCTCCTTCTCGTACTTCTGCGCCTACCACAGCTCGTACTTCGACTCCACCGTCAACGCGAACTCCCAGATCATCTACTCGAACATGCCGTACGACGCGCAGACCGCGGGCAACCCGCTGACGTGCGACGTCCAGGAGTACCCGAACGGGAACCCCTCCGACCCGGAGATCAGCACGACGAGCCACGAGCACAACGAGAGCATCACCGACCCGTTCGGCACCGGATGGTGGGACAGCAACCCGAACGACAGCGCGGCGGGCGACGAGAACGGCGACATGTGCGCGTACGACTTCGGGACGACGTACGGCCCGGCCGGCGCGGAGTGGAGCCAGACGATCAACGGGCACCACTACCTCATGCAGTCGGAGTGGGACAACAGCACGAACGGGTGTCCCGGCTCGGATTCCTCGGGGAACCCGGTCAGCCACCCGAACTACGCCACCCCGGAGATCTTCCTGACACCGGACAGCGGCTATCCGACCGCTCCGTTCAAGATCTTCGGGCAGTTCTTCGCCGTCGGCGACAAGGCGGCGAGCTCCTTCACGGATGCAGGGACGACCTGGGGCCTCGGCTCGGCGACCGCCGACTCGAGCGGGCACTTCTCCCTCATGACGAAGGTCCCGGGCAAGGCCGGGGCCGGCACGGCCACGGTCACGAGCACGGGTAGCTCGGGCAGCGCGACGGCGCCCTTCACCGTGCCGTCTTCCTGATCGACAGCTCTGGAGAGGCGGTCGCGCGCGGCCGCCTCTCCCGCTGCTCGCGAGGGGTCTCTAGGAGGAGGCTGCGAGGTGCAGCGGCGCCGGAAGCTGGATCGCCTCGATCGCGTCGGCGACGTGCTCGGCGATCGCGACGAGGATGTCCAGCTCGTCGTCGCTCGGGCGCCGGCGGGACGTCGGCTCGCCGACGGAGAAGATGCCGAGCAGGTTCTGGTCGGAGTCGTAGAAGGGGACGAAGAGCTCGTCCTCCGGGTGCCAGAGCCAGGGGTCGTCGCCCGCGAGCTCGCCGACGACCGCGCGCGTGCCGCCGACGGTGCTCCAGTCGAGCTCGCCGGCGCGGATGTGGTAGGCGCCTCGCCGGTAGTAGCGCTCGTCGAGGAGCTGCTGCCAGACGCCCGCCGGGTTGATGGTCCCGAGGAGGGAGGCGCGAACCTCCGGGGCGCCGTGGACGGTGGTGACTTCGAAGAGGTCGCTGCCGGGCCGGCGGAGGTTGACCACGACGGTCTGCAGGCCGAGCGAGTCGGCGACGATCCGGGCGGCCGCGTCGAGGACCTGCTCGAGGGAGGCGCCTCGACGGCTGATCCGCCGCAGCTCGAGCAGGCCGCGCAGGCTGGCGATCGTCGTCAGTCTCGGCTCCGGCGCGCGCGGGTGCAGGACGGCCGGGCCGACCACCGGTGCCGGGGCGTGTGTGGCGGCGACCTGGAGGAGGACGGGGACGATCTCGGGGTCGAACTGGGTGCCGGCATGCCGGCGCAGCTCCTCCTCGGCCTGCGCATAGGTGAGAGCGGGGCGGTACGGACGGTCGGAGAGCATCGCGTCGAAGGCGTCGCAGGCGGCGACGATGCGGGCCTCGAGCGGGATCGCGTCGGCGCACAGCCCGTCCGGATAGCCGCCGCCGTCGAAGCGCTCGTGAGTCGAGCGGACGATTCCACCGACCGCCGACAGAGGCGGCACGCTGGACAGGATCGTCTCGCCGATCAACGTGTGGCGCCGCATCAGATCCCACTCCGCGTCGTTGAGCGGGCCGGCCTTCTCGAGAATCGCCGGCGGGAGCGCGACCTTGCCGATGTCGTGGAGCTCCGCGGCCTGCACGAGCAGCTCGAGCCTGGTCGGAGAAAGCTGCAGCGACTCGCCGACCAGGCGGCACAGCCTCCCCACGTTCGAGGAGTGCGCGGGGAGGCCCGGCTGCTGCTGCTCGACCACCGCGAGCAGCAGGTCGCGCATCTGCCGTGCCGTGGAGCGACGCTGTGTCTCCTTGCGCTCGTACATCCGGCGATCGGCGAGCGAGAGGGCGGCGCTGATCTCCGTCGCCTCCTGCGGCAGGAGCGCGACGCCGTAGGAGCAGCGGATCCGCATGCCCCCGCGTTCGCCGCCGAGCGCGGCCTCGAGCTGCGGCAGCCTCTCGTCGAGGCTGCGCGGGTCGCCGCGCAGCAGCACGCAGAACTCGTCCCCGCCGAGGCGATACGCCTTTCCGGTCGGTCCGACCGCCTCGGCCAGCCGTCCGGCGAGCTCGGCGAGGAGGTCGTCTCCCGCCATGTGCCCGTAGCTGTCGTTGAAGTGCTTGAACCCGTCGAGGTCGAAGAGGACGAGCGCCTGAGGCTCGTGCGGCGTCGCCGTCGCGAGCGTCACCTCGAGCTGCCGCAGGAAGGCGCGCCGGTTACCGAGCCCGGTCAGCTCGTCGGTCATCGCCTGCTGGTGACTCTCCTGGAGGCGCCGCTCGGCCACCACCGCGTAGCCGGTGCGCACGAACGAGACGACCAGGGTCGCGGCTGCCAGGCCGATGCTGACGACGCCGACCCTGTCCGAGCCGAGCACGAGCAGCACGAGCGCCATCGCCGACGCCGGAAGCGCGAGCACCAGATGGCGCAACCGGCCGGTCGAGCGGGTCTGGGCCGGCACGGGCTGCCAGGCCGCCGCCGCCAGCAACAGCAGCCCGGCCGGCCAGCCGGCGTCGAGCAGCCCGCCCGGGACGTAGCGCCCCGTCGTCGCGAGCGTCACGTACACGGCGTCGCTCACCGCGAAGACGGTGAGCCCGGCTCCCACGAGAAGCCATGTCCGCAGGGGGCGGAAGCCGGTGACGGCCATGGTGGCGGCGACGAGCGCCAGCAGCGTCACGTCGCTGTACGGGTACGCGAGGTTCGTGGCGACGGCGATCGGCCCCCCGCTCGCGGCCGCGAGGACGGGTCGGAAGACCACCGCGCCGCCGAGGGCCGAGACCGCGAGGGCGGCGACCGCCCCGTCGAGCAGCACTCCGACGGTCTGGGCGCCGAGCCTAGGCCGCGTCAGGCGGGCGATCGTGAGGAACAGGCACGGATAGATCGCGAGCCAGAGCACGTCGCTGACCGAGGGGTATGGGATGGGATGCCGCCGCGCGACGACCTCCGCGTAGACGATGAAGCCGAGGGAGTAGGAAACCATTCCCACGGCGAGCGGCAACCACAGGCGTCGCCCTTCTCGCAGCCGGACGACCCGCGCGACCACGAGGGCCGTGACCCCGAACTCGACGAAGTTCGTCAGGTTCAGCCCCCACAGCGTCAGCGGCGGCGACCCCACGAGGCGCCGGATCACGTAGAACGCGAGCAGCACGACGAACACGGCGAACGCCGCCCGGACGCGGACGCCAGGTTCCTGCCGCAGCCTCACACAAGCGGTTTCGGCACTCGACGGGAGGGGTCGACCCCCGATCGGGGTACGCCGCGGACCACGTCCCGCGGAGCCGCCGCGAGATTGGCTACGTCACATGCCCATCGCGTGGTAGCCGCTGTCGACGTACAGCGTCGTGCCGGTCACGTTGCGGGCGCCGTCGCCGAGGAGGTAGGCGGCCGCGGCGCCGACGTCGTCCGCGGTGATGTGGCGGTGGAGCGGGGAGCGCTCCTCGACGATGTCCTCCATCGTCGTGAAGCCGGCGATCGAGCGCGCGGCGAGCGTGCGCACCGGGCCGGCGGAGACCGCGTTGACCCGGATGTTCTTCGCGCCGAGATCCCAGGCGAGGTAGCGGACGCACGCGTCGAGGGTCGCCTTCGCCACGCCCATCACGTTGTAGTGCGGCACCGCGCGCTCGCCGCCGAGGTAGGTCATCGTGAGGATCGAGCCGCCGCCGGCCTTCTCCAGCAGCGGCTCCGCAGCGCGGGCGCAGGCGACGAGCGAGTAGGCGCTCACGTCGACCGCAAGCCAGAAGCGGTCGCGCGGCGTGTCGGTGAAGCGCCCCTCGAGGTCTTCGGCGGCCGCGAAGGCGACGGAGTGGACGAGGAGGTCGAGCTCTCCTCCGAACGCTTCCCCCACCTCGCCGAAGACGCGGGCCACGTCCGCGTCGGAGCGGACGTCGCACTCCGTCACGAGCGGCGAGTCGACCGAGGCGGCCAGCTCGCGAACCGTCGGCTCGATCCGCTCCCCCTGGTACGTGAAGGCGAGGCGCGCGCCTCCCGCCGCGAGCTCGCGCGCGATCGCCCACGCGATCGAGCGGCGATTGGCGACACCGAGCACGAGCCCGCGCTTGCCCTCGAACGCCCCGGCCATAGCCTGCGATCCTAGAGCGCTAGCCTTCCCGCGTGGGCCGGGTCGCGGTGGTCACGGGCGCCTCGTCGGGCATCGGCGCCGAGATCGCCCGGCTGCTCGCGGCGCGCGGCGACCTCTGCGTCCTGCTCGCCCGGCGAGCGGAGCGCCTGGAGGCGCTCGCCGACGAGATCGGCGGCGAGGCCGAGCCGTGCGACGTGGCGGACCGCGCGGCCGTCGAGGCGGTCGCCGCGCGCATCCTCGAGCGTCACCCGCGGATCGACGTGCTCGTGAACAACGCCGGAATCCCGGGACGGACGAGCTTCCTGGCCGGCGACCCCGAGGTCATCGAGCGCCTCGTCAGGATCAACTACCTCGGCAACGTCTGGTGCCTGCGCGCGTTCCTGCCCGGCCTGCGTGCCGCCGCACCCTCGGACGTCGTCAACATCGTCTCGGTCTCGGGCGTCGTCGCCGGGCCGCCGAGCGGCCCCTACTCCGCATCGAAGCACGCCCAGCTCGCCTTCTCGCGCACGGCCGCGGCCGAGCTCCGCGGGGAGGGGATCCGCGTCCACACCGTGAAGCCCGGCTTCACCGAGACGGAGGGATTCCCCCAGTCGTGGCTGCCGCGGCCCGCGCGGCGGCTCGTCATCGGCCCGGCCGACGTCGCGGCTCACGTCCTCCGCTCGCTCGAGGAGGACCGGGGCGAGACGACGGTGCCGTGGTACTACGGCCCGGTGGCCCCGCTGCAGGACACGTTGCCCAACGTGTTCACTCGTGTCCTTTCGCGCATGCCGAAAGCGCCCTAGAATCGCCACATGGCCGTGCAAAGCCAGCCGACGATCGAGGATGTCATCGCCGTCGCCGAGTTCCGCTCGGCGCTGCGGCACTTCCTGCGGCGAAGCGAGAAGATCGCCCGCCAGTCGGGCCTCACCCCGCAGCGCTACATGCTGCTGCTGATGATCAAGGGCGCGGCCGACGGGAGCGAGCAGTCGACAGTGACGGAGCTCGCCGACCGGATGCAGCTCGCGCAGAGCACCGTGACCGAGCTCGTGCGACGCGCAGAGAGCGCGGGGCTGGTCGAGCGCGAGCAGTCCCAGCGGGACGCGCGGGTGGCCCATCTACGCCTGACCGCGGAGGGCGGCCGGCGGCTGCTGCTCTCCTTCACGGAACTGGACGCGGAGCGCGCCCAGCTGCGCGACGCGTTTTCCAACCTCGACGGCGGCGTCACCGGACACTAGCTCCGGGCCAGCAGGTACCAGCCCACTCGCTCGACGAGGACGCGCGCGTCGGCTGCTGCGAGCTCCTCCGCCCCGGCGCGGCGATCTCCCTCGCAGCCTGCGAGGTCGAGGTAGGCGGAGAGCTCGCGGCGCGCCTTTTCGCGCCGGTCGCGGAGTGGCGCGAGGCCGCTCGCCTGGAACAGCCGGCGCAGCTCCGCGTCGGCGAGCAGGCGCGCATGCGACGGGTCGCGCGCGGTCTCGAACTCGTGCAGCGCGGCGGCCTCGGCGTCGTCGTCGGGCGCGAGCTGGTCGACGACGAGGACGCACCCGTGGGGCCGGGTGACGCGCGCCATCTCGGACACCACCCGTTCCGGCTCCGAGACGTGATGGAGCGTTCGGTGCGTGCCGACGAGGTCGAACCTGCCGTCCGGGAACGGCAGCGCCGTGCCGTCTCCCTCCACGAACTCGGTGTTCGGCAGGGCGCGCGCCCGCGCGAGCTCGAGCAGCTCCGGAACGGGATCGACTCCGACGACCTCGCGCACGAGCGGGGCGAGCGCGAGCGCAAGGGCGCCGGCTCCGGTGCCCACGTCGACGGCCCGCTCGTCACCGCGCAGGTCGACGAAGGCGCGCACCTGTTCCGCCAGCCGCGCCGCGCGCGCGTCCTGCCGCGCCGCCACGCGCTCGGCCGTGCGCGCGAAACGGTCAGTCGGCGACGACACGACGCGCGCGGGCCGGAGAGGAGTTGATCCCGCACGCGATCTCGTAGCCGATCGTCCCGGCGACCTTCGCGTGGCGCTCGATCAGCAGCCCGTCTCCGACGAGCGTCACCGGCGTGCCGACCGGCAGCTCACGCCCGAGCTCGACGGCTACGGCGTCCATCGAGACGGTGCCGACGGCTCGGCACGGCTCGCCGTCGACGAGCACCTGGGTGCCGGTCATGTCGCGCCGGAACCCGTCCGCGTACCCGACCGGGACGATCCCGATCCACGTCGGCCGCTCGGCGACGAAGCGCCGGCCGTAGCCGGTGCTCTCGCCCGGCTGCAGCAGGTGCACGCGCGCGAGACGGCTGCGCCAGGCGAGCGCCGGCCGCAGCCCGTCCTCGGCCGGGTCGGTCTCGAACGGCGAGATCCCGTACAGCGCGATCCCGCAGCGTGCCGCGTCGAAGCGGGCATCCGGCAGCCGGAGCGCGGCCGCGCTGTTCGCGAGGTGGCGCGCGAGGTACGCGTGCGAGTCGGTCGCCTCGCGGAAGCGCTCGACCTGCCGACGCGCGAAACCGGGGTCGGAGTCGGCGGTCGCGAGGTGGCTCATCAGCCCGACGACGTTCGCAGGCGGATCCGGCAGCTCCGACAGGCCCCAGCGGCCCATGCCGGTGTCGAGCTTCAGGTGCACCGGGATGCCCTCGGGGATCTCGCCCGGCACGGAGACCACGAGCTCGAGCCGAGCCTCGCGCGCCTCGCGGAGCTCGTCGGTCGGGCACATGACGACGATCCGCGCGTCCGGGAGGATCCGGCGCACCTCCAGCGCCTCCGCGACCGTGACGACGCAGAGGGCCGAGGCACCGGCCTCGAGCGCCGCCCTCGCCACGTCGGTCGCGCCGTGCCCGTAGCCGTTCGCCTTGACGACGCCCCAGAGCTCGGCTCCTGCGAGCGCGTCGAGGAGCCGCCGCGCGTTGTGACGGATCGCCCCGAGATCGACGGTGATCTCGCTCCGGTGCACGGCCCTAGTCTCGCGCGAGAGCGTCCGGGAGCGCCTCGACGACGTCGCCCGCGACGAGTCCGCGCGACTTCGACGCGAGGAACGCGGCTCGTCCCTGCGCGGTGGCCGCGGCGGCCGCGGCGAGACGCGCGTCCATTCCCTTCGACAGGAAGGCGGCGGTGATCCCGGTGAGGACGTCCCCCGTCCCGGCGGTAGCAAGCCCCGCAGTGTTGATCTCTCGTACGAGCACTCCTTCCTCCGGTGCGCCGACGAGGGTGTCCGCGCCCTTGAGCAGGACGACGCATCCGAAGCGCTCGACGGCCACGGCCAGCGCCTCGAGACGGTGTGCGTCCACCCAGCTCGACTCTCGTCCGATCAGGCGCCCCAGCTCCCCCGAGTGCGGCGTGAGGACGGTGGGCGCGGACCGCTTCGAGGGCTCGAGCTCGTGCAGGGCGTCGGCGTCGACGACCGCGGGCACGTCCGTCTCCTCGAGCAGGCGGCGCACGAGGGACTTCGCCGCCTCGTCGCGTCCGAGCCCGGGGCCGACCGCGAGCGCGGTCGCGCGCTCGGCGGCTTCGAACGCCTGCTCCAGCGGGCGCTTGACGGCCTCGAGCACCAGGGTCTCCAGCGTGGGGAGCGACTCGGCAGGCGCCGCAACGGCGACGTAGCCGGCGTCCGCGCGGAAGGCGGCACGGGCACAGAGCGCTGCAGCCCCGGTCATCCCCCGCGACCCGCCGACGACGAGCACCGCCCCCGCGCTGTACTTGTTGTCTCCCGCCTGCTTGCGGGGGACGCGGCGGAGGATCTCCTTCGTCACGAGCTGCGCGCTCGTCTCCGCCTGCTCGAGACCGATGTCGGCCACCTCGACCTCGCCGGCCTGGAAGCGTCCCGGCGCGACCGCGAGGCCGACCTTGGGGCCGTGCATCGTGACGGTGACGTCGGCACGCACCGCGGCGCCGGCGATCTCACCGGTGGACGCGTTGACTCCGGACGGAATGTCGACCGCGAGGACCGGCGCCGCAGCGCCGTTGATCTGCTCGATGAGCCGCGCCGTTTCGTCGCGCGGCGCTCCCCTCATCCCCGTCCCGAGGAGCGCGTCGATCACGACCTCCGGCTGCTCGTCGACGATCTCGCGGCCCCGGGAGCGCAGGATCTCGGCCGCGATCCGGCCGTCGCCGCCGTTCGCGCCGCCGCCGGCGTACAGCGCCACGCGGCGCGCGTCCGGAAAGCTGCGCACGAGCGCGTCCGCGACCGCCGCTCCCGCGCGCTGCATCATCGCGTCGACGTCGTGTCCGTCCTCCACGGCGCGCATCTCCTCCGCCGTGTAGAGAGGCTCGAGCTCAGCCATCGGCGGCGATCGCGACGGCCTGTGCCAGCTCGCGGGAGTGCGTCATCGAGAGGTCGACCGAGGCGATCCCGAGCGCCGCGGCTCGCTCGGCGAGCCGACCGGAGAGACGGACTGCCGGCTTCGGCCGCCCGGCGATCTCGATCTCCCGCCACGCGAATGCGCGGGCGACGCCGAAGCCGAGCGCCTTGCCGACGGCTTCCTTGCCGGTGAAGCGGCCGGCATAGCTCTGGGCGGGGTTCGGGCGCGAGTCGCAGTACGCGCGCTCCGCCTCGGTGAAGCAGCGCTCCCGGAAGCGCGCGTAGCGCGCGAGCGAGCGGCGGATCCGCTCGATCTCGATCAGGTCGGTGCCGACGCGCACGGTCACGCCAGGTGCTCCTCGAGCCATTCGGGGAGGTGGGCGATCGAGGAGACGATCCCGTCGGGCTGGATCCGCGACGCCTCGACGGCGTCGGGACGGAACTTGCCCGTGCGGACGAGCACCGCCCGCATCCCGACGCCGCGCGCGCCCGCGACGTCGGTCTCGAGGTCGTCCCCGACCATCCACGTCATGGACGGCTCGGCGTCGAGCGCGCGGCAGGCCGCGTCGAAGTAGGCCGGGCTGGGCTTGCCGAGGACGGTCGCGGTGGTCTGCGCGGCATACTCGAGCCCGGCGACGTAGCAGCCGGAGTCGAGGAGTGGGCCGCGGCCGGTCTGCCACCAGCGGTTCCGATGGAGGCAGTACAGGTCGGCGCCGAGCTCGAGCTCCGCGAAGGCGCGCGCGAGGTTCATGTACGAGAAGACGAGGTTCGTCTCCGGCGAGTCGTCGGCACCGCCGATCAGGACCGCGTCCACGTTGTCGCCCACGAGCTCGACACCGTCGAGGTCGCCGACGAGGGCGTGCATGACGAGCGCGAGGACGCGCCGGCCGCGCAGCGCCTCCACCGCGGCATCCGCGGTCGTCTGCACCTCCCCCACGTCGAGCTCGATCCCCATCGCCTCGAGGGCGGCAGCGAGATCGGCCTTCGAGCGCGTGGTCACGTTGGTGACGAAACGGAGCCGATGACCCGCTTCCCGCAGCCGCTTCACCGCGTCCGCGGCACCGGGGAGGGGCTGGCCGGAGACGTGCAGGACGCCGTCCACGTCGAGCAGAATCGCGGCCATGAACCCGGACTCTATTCGCGTCACGCGCTCGGTCGTGCTGCCGCTGGCCGAGGTCGAGCTGCAGGTCTCGCGCTCGAGCGGGCCAGGCGGCCAGCATGCCCAGAAGTCCGAGACGCGTGTCGTCGCCGTTTTCGACGTGGACGCCTCGAACGCGCTGACCGACGCCCAGAAGCGGCGCGTGATCTCGCGCGCCGGGCCGGTGCTGCGCGCGGTGGCGCAGGACGAGCGCAGCCGGTCGCGCAACCGCGAGCTCGCGCTCGAGCGGCTGGTCTCCGCCCTGCGGGAGGCGCTCCGCGTGGAGCGGAAGCGCGTGCCGACGAAGCCGACCGCGGCCGCCCGGGAGCGCCGCCTCGAGCAGAAGAAGCGGCGCTCCGAGACGAAGCGGTTGCGGCGGAAGCCCGGCTAGCGGAGCTCCGGAACGGCCGGCCCCACCGGCCGCTCGACCTCCACGTGCGGGATCCAGTCGAGCCAGCGCGGCAGGTACCAGCTGCGGCGGTCGAGGAGCCCGAGCATGCTCGGGAGGACGACCGAGCGGATGATCGTCGCGTCGAGCAGCAGCGCGACGGCGACGCCGAAGCCCATCTGCTGGAACATCACGAGCTGTCCGGCCGCGAAGCCGGCGAACACCACGACGATGATGATCGCCGCCCCGGTGATGATCCGCGCCGTCGACGCCACGCCGCTGACGAGCGCCGCGTGCGTGGAGCCCGAGTCGTCGTAGCGCTCCTTGATGCGACTCATCAGGAAGACCTGGTAGTCCATCGAGAGCCCGAACAGGACCGAGAACAGGAACAGCGGGACCCAGGCGTCGATCACGTGGGTGTGCTGGAAGCCGAACAGGCCGGCGCCGCGGCCTTTCAGGAATACGAGGGTGAGCAGCCCGTACGCAGCGCCGACCGAGAGCAGGTTGAGCAGCACGGAGACGAGCGCGACGACGACCGAGCGGAACGCGACCGTGAGCAGGACGAAGCTGAGCCCGAGCACGAACAGGAGGACGTACGGCGTCGGGTTCGTCACGGCGTCGAAGTAGTCGACGTTCTCCGCCGTCACCCCGCCGACGTAGACCGTGGCGCCGGTGCCCCGGAAGATCGACGGGATGACGCGGGCGCGGAGGTCGCGCACCGCCTTGACCGCCGCTCCGCCGACGGGGTCGCCGCGCACCGGCGAGGTGAGCAGGGCGACTCGCTCGCGCGCGGAGGTTTCGATCGTGCCGCGCCCGAAGCTCCCCTCCCTCGCCAGGCTCTTGCTGAGGGTTACCAGACCGCGGTGCACGGCCGCTGGGTCGCCGCCGACGGCGACGATCCGCACCGGTTCGGGGTTCTGGACCGGGAAGGCGCGCTGGAGCAGGTCGTAGCCGTGCCGCGAGGGCAGGCCGACGGGCAGCGTGCTGACGCCGTTCGCACCGATGTGGAGGCCGAAGATCGGCGAGGCGGCGGCGAGCATCGCGGCCACCGAGAGGGCGAGTGAGAGCGCCGGGCGGCGCAGCACGATCTCGACGACCCGGCGCCAGAAGCGGCCCTCCGCGGCGTCCGAGCGCCCGAGATTCCGGCCGAGGATCGGCACGCGGAGCGCATTGACGCGGTCGCCGGCGATGCTGAGCAGGGCGGGGAGCAGCGTCAGCGCGGCCGCGACCGAGACGATGCCGACGAGGATCGCCCCGAGCGCGAGACTGCGCATGATCGACGTCGGGACGATGAACATCCCGACGAGCGCCACGACGAACGTGCTGCCGCTGAAGAGCACCGCCCGGCTGGCGGTGGCTCCGGCGTGCGCGATCGCGTCCTCCTTCGTCAGCCCGTGGGAGCGCTCCTCGCGGTAGCGCGAGACGACGAAGAGCGAGTAGTCGATCCCGAGCGCGAGCCCCATCCCCGTGAGCATGTTGACGATGAAGACCGAGAGCGAGAACTCCAGCGAGAGCAGCGCGACGATCCCGAGGGCGACGATGATGGACAGGATCGCCATCAGGACCGGCACGAGCCCGGCGACGAGCGCGCCGAAGACGAGCACCAGGACCACGAGCGCCGCCGGCAGGCCGAAAGCGAGCTCGCCCTTCTCGAGGTCCGTCTGCGACTGCTTGCCGAAGTCGTAGCCCGTCGAGTGGAAGCCGGTGATGCCGACCTCGAAGGACCCGCCGTTCGCCTTCTCCACGGCCTGCTCGACGGAGCGGGCGCCGGAGTCGCTGCGGATCTGGACGGAGACGAGCACGGACCGCCGGTCGGGCGAGACCGCCACCGGCCGGGCGTGGCGGATCTCGCCCGTCGCCCGGAGCGCTGCCCGCAGACGCCGTCCGAAGGCGCGGAACCGAGGCGAGGTGACCGTGTAGCGGCTCGACGTGACGACGATCACGTCCTGCTTCTCGCTCGCGACGACGTGCGGGAACGCGCGCGCGATGGCGTCCCTCGCCTTCGTCGACTCCGGCTTGCCGACCACGTTTCCCTGCGAGCTCAGCCCGTGGAGCGAGGTCGCGACGAGCGCGAGCGCTACGACGACCGCTACGCCCCAGAGCGCGAGCGTCCGGCGCGGACGCTCCGCGCTCGCCCGAGCCAGGCGCCCGGTCAAGCCCATGCGCGAAGGTCTACTCCACCGTGACGGTCTTCGCCAGGTTCCGCGGCTGGTCGACGTTGAGGCCGCGGAGCCGCGCGATCCGGTAGGCGAGGAGCTGGAGCGGGATCACCGCCAGCGACGCTTGCAGGAAGTTCGGCGTCCGCGGCACGTAGATCACGTCGTCGGCGTGGTGCTGGATGTCCTCGTTGCCGTCGGTCGCGATCGCGATCACGTGCGCGCCGCGGGCGCGCGTCTCCTGGATGTTGGAGACGATCTTGTCGTAGACGTGGATGTTCGTCGCCACGACCACGACCGGCGTTCCCTCGGCCAGCAGCGCGATCGGCCCGTGCTTCATCTCGCCGGCGGAATACGCCTCGGTCGGGATGTAGGAGATCTCCTTCAGCTTCAGCGCGCCCTCGAGCGCGACGGGCAGGCCGATGTGGCGACCGAGGTAGAGGAAGAACGGCTCGTTGTGGAACCGCTGCGCGATCGGCTCGATCGGATGGTCGCCGTCGAGGAACTCCCGCATCTTCTCCGGCAGCTCGTGCAGGCGGTCGAGGATGAAGTCGATCTCCTGCTGCGGCAGCGTGCGCCGGATCTCGGCGAGCTTGAGCGCGAGCAGACTGAGCAGCGCCACCTGGGCGGTGAAGGTCTTCGACGCGGCGACGCCGACCTCCATCCCGCAGCGGGTGTAGAGCGTCGCGTCGGCCTCGCGCGTGATCTGCGTCCCCATCAGATTCGTGATCGCGAGCGTGCGGGCGCCGCTCTCGCGCGCGAGCTTGACGGCGTTGACGGTGTCGCGCGTCTCGCCCGACTGCGAGATCCCGATCACGAGGGTGTCCTTCGAGAGGACCGGGTTGCGGTAGATCCACTCGCTCGCGATGTCGGGCTCGACCGGGACGCGCGCCCACTCCTCGATGATGTAGCGGCCCACGACGCCCGCGTGGTACGCGGTTCCGCACGCGACGATCACGATCCGGCGCAGGTTGCGGATCTCGAGCTCGGTCAGCCCGAGCGCGTCGAGCACGAGGCGGTGCCCGCGCACGCGGTCGCCGATCGTCTCCTGCACCGCCTCGGGCTGCTCGAAGATCTCCTTGAGCATGAACGTCTCGTAGCCGGCCTTCTCGGCGCCCTCCTCGTCCCAGTCGACCTGCTGCCGCTCGGGCTCGTCGACCTCGGCGCCGTCGACGAGGAAGCGGACGCCCTGCGGCGTGATCTCGACCACCTCGCCGTCGCGCGGATGGACGACGGTTCGCGTCTCGCTGAGGAAGGCGGCGATCGAGGAGGCGAGGAAGTTCTCACCCTCTCCGAGCCCCACGACGAGCGGCGTCTGGTGGCGGACACCGGCGAGCACATCGGGCTGCTCGTGGTGGATCGCGACGATCGAGAAGTGCCCCTCGAGCTGCGGGTAGACGCCGCCGAGCGCCTGCGCGAGGTCGCCGTCGTACGCTTCCTCGAGCAGGTGGACGACCACCTCGGCGTCGGTCTCGGAGGTGAAGACGTGGCCGCGGGCGGCGAGCTGGTCGCGCAGCTCGACGTAGTTCTCGATGATGCCGTTGAGCACGATCGCGAGCCGGCCCGGCTCGCAGCCGGTCAGCGGATGGGCGTTGCGCTCGGTGACGCCGCCGTGCGTCGCCCAGCGCGTGTGCCCGAGCCCGTGGTGCGAGCGGGAGCCGTTCGCCTCGGCCGCCTCGACGAGGTTGCGAAGGTTGCCGACTGCGCGCACGTAGGCGAGCTCGTCGTCCTCGCGCAGCGCGATCCCCGCGGAGTCGTAGCCGCGGTATTCGAGCCGGCGCAATCCCTCCAGCAGAAGCGGTTTCGCGTCGCGCGACCCGACGTATCCGATGATTCCGCACACGTCCCGCTCCTTTCCCCGCCCGGCGGCGAAAACCCTCTCCGGAAACACGAAGAGCCCGGCCTCATGGCCCGACCGCGGCGTCGCGGGCGGGTCAGCCGAGCTCGTGTGTCACCAGGGCGGCGATCCTAGCACAGAGCTCCTGCGCCGCCTCCGGCGTCTCGGCCTCGGCAAGCACACGGACGACCGGCTCGGTGCCGGACGGACGCACGAGGACGCGACCCGCGCCGTCGAGCTCGGCGTTGACGTCCTCCACGGCCGCGAGCAGCCCGCCGGGGAGCGGGCCGCGACCCGCGCGCGGCAGGTTCTGCATCACCTGCGGGAAGCGCGGCATGACGGCCACGGCCTCGGAGAGCGCGCGGCCGCCCAGCGCCCGGCAGAGGAGGAGCCCTGCGACGAGACCGTCGCCGGTGACGTGCCCGTCGAGCCAGATCAGGTGCCCCGACTGCTCCCCGCCCAGCAGCAGGCCCTCGCGGCGGAGCGCCTCGAGCACGTAGCGGTCGCCGACGTCCGTGACGACGACGCGGATGCCCTGCTCCTCCATCAGCCGGTGGAAGCCGAGGTTGGCCATCGTCGTGACGGCGACCCCCTCCACTCCCAGGTCGAGCGCGAGGACGGCCAGGATCTGGTCGCCGTCCACCGGCTCGCCCCGCTCGTCGACCGCGAGCATCCGGTCGCCGTCGCCGTCGAACGCGATGCCGAGGTGCAGGCCCTTCTCCCGCACGACCCGCGAGAGGAGCGCCAGGTCGGTCGCCCCGCAGCCGACGTTGATGTTCGTCCCGTCCGGCTCGTTCCCGACTGCGGTCACCTCGGCGCCGAGCTGCGCGAGCGCCTGCGGCGCGAGGCCGGCGTAGGCGCCGTTCGCACAGTCGACGGCGAGGCGCAGGCCGCTCAGGTCGGTGCCGAAGCGCTCGAGGACGTGCTCGAGATAGCTGTCCGCCGCGACGTCCACGCGGTCGACCTCGCCGCCGCCGTCGGCCGGCGCGTCGAGGAGCGCCTCGATCTCCTCCTCGCTGGCGTCCGTGAGCTTGCGGCCCTCGCGGTCGAAGAACTTGACGCCGTTGTACTCGGGCGGGTTGTGCGAGGCCGAGATGACGGCGGCGAGATCGAGCCGGAGCAGGGCGACCGCGGGCGTCGGCAGGACGCCGCCGAGGACGGCCGTGCCCCCCGCGGAGGCGACCCCGCGGGCGAACGCCTCCTCGAGCTCCTGGCCGCTGACGCGCGTGTCGCGCCCGACGAAGACGCGTCCCCGCCCGCACCAGAGCGCCGCCGCCTTGCCGAGCCGCTCGACGAGATCGGCTGTGAGCGTCTCTCCGACGACGCCGCGGACGCCGTCCGTCCCGAAGTACTGCCGCGCCACGGGCGCGAGGTTAGCGGCGTCCGGGCTAGCGCTTCGAGAACTGCGGCGCCTTGCGCGCCTTGTGCAGGCCGGCCTTCTTGCGCTCGACCTGGCGCGCATCGCGCGTGAGGAAGCCCTCGCGCTTGAGCGGCACGCGCAGCTCCGGGTTCGCCTCCACGAGCGCGCGGGCGATGCCGTGACGCACCGCTCCCGCCTGTCCGGTCAGGCCACCGCCGTGCACGCGGACGCGGAGGTCGTACTGGCCCTCGACACCGGCCACCTTGAGGGGCGAGACGGCGATCGTCTGCCAGACGGAGCGCGGGAAGTACTCCTCGAGCGTGCGGCCGTTGACCCACGTAGAGCCGTCGCCGGGCCGCAGGATGACGCGCGCGACCGAGGTCTTGCGCTTCCCGGTGCCGCGGTACTGCGCGATCTGGCTCACCGCTCGGTCTCCAGCGGACGGGGGTTCTGCGCCTCGTGCGGATGCTCGGGGCCGGCGTAGATCTTCAGCTTCGTGAGCTGGTGCCGCGCGAGGCGGTTCTTGGGGAGCATCCCCTTCACGGCGACGCGAAGGACCTCGGTCGGCCGGCGCTCGAGCTGGTCGCGAAGCGTCCGGCTCCGCAGGCCGCCCGGGTAGCCGGAATGGCGGTAGTACCGCTTCTGGTCGAGCTTGTTGCCGGTCACCTGGATCTTGTCGGCGTTCACGACGACGACGAAATCGCCCGTGTCCACGTGCGGCGTGTACTGCGGCTTGCGCTTGCCGCGGAGCGTGTCGGCGATCTGGGTCGCGAGCCGGCCGAGGGTCTTGCCCTCGGCGTCGACGAGATACCACTCGCGCGTGACTTCTCCCGGCTTGGCGCTGTACGTCTTCATGAAAAGGGGCGGACTGCTGCCCGCCGGCGGCCGATTGTAGCGAATGCCTGCCGCAATCCCTGCTCGAAGGCCGCGGCTCCGCCGTGCGACGGATGGCGGACGCAGGGCGCGTCGAGGACGGCAGCGGCGAGGCGTCCGACGGCGATCACGTTGCGCCCGCGGGTCACCTCCTCGAGGAACGGGGCGGCTGCCTCGACCTCCTCCCGCCTGGGCCGCCTGTTGGAGCGCTCGCCGCCGGGATGGGTGGGAACGGCGTTCCAGAGCAGCACCTCGTCCTCGACCTCGAGGCCGGCGAGCACGCGGTGGACGATGGTCGCGGTCGCCTCCGCGGGACCGCGCCCGGTGAGCTGGCGCTCGGACGTGAACGGGATGCCGCTGACCCGAGCGCCGCGGTAGCCCGCAGCCTCGCCGACGAGGACGACCCCGGCCTCGCGGCGAGCGCCGAGGTACCGACGGAGCCTTTCGCGGAGCAGCGGCGAGGCCGCGTACTGGTTGTACGTCTCGCCGATGCGCGCCGCGGCGAGCCGGCCGACGAGATCAGACGCCAACTTCGGCCGCAGCGCCCGGGGCCGCTTGTTCGGCCGCGGCTAACCGGCCGCAGCCGACACAGAACTTCCGTCCGTCGCGATTCTCGCGTCCGCAGTGCCCGCAGACCGCCACGGAGAGGAGCCTATTCCGATGTAAGGCTCGTTACAAAGCCCGAGCGGGGAGCTACTCCCACTCGATCGTCGCGGGCGGCTTCGAGGTCACGTCGAGCACGACGCGGTTGACGCCCGGGATCTCGTTCACGATCCGCGCCGAGACCGTCTCGACGAGGTCGTAGGGCAGCCTTGCCCAGTCGGCGGTCATCGCGTCGTCACTCGTCACCGCCCGGATCACGATCGGGTAGCCGTACGTGCGCTCGTCGCCCTGCACCCCGACCGACCGCACCGCCGGCAGCACCGCGAACGACTGCCACAGCTCGCCGTAGAGCCCCGCGCGCCGCACCTCCTCCTGCAGCACCGCGTCGGCCTGGCGGAGGATCTCGAGCCGCTCTGCCGTGACCGCCCCGATGACCCTGATCGCGAGCCCCGGGCCCGGGAACGGCTGGCGCCAGACCATGCGCTCGGGCATCCCGAGCTCCTCGCCGACGCGCCGCACCTCGTCCTTGAACAGGAGCCGCAGCGGCTCGACGAGGCGCATCTTCATGTCCGCCGGCAGGCCGCCGACGTTGTGATGCGACTTGATCGTCGCCGCGACGCCCTCGGTACCGCCCGACTCGATCACGTCGGAGTAGAGCGTCCCCTGCACGAGCCAGCGGACGTCGCCGAGCTTCCTCGCCTCCTCCTCGAAGACACGGATGAACTCGCGGCCGATGATCTTGCGCTTCTCCTCGGGCTCCTCGACGCCCTCCAGCAGCTCGCGGAACCGCTCCTGCGCCTGCACGTGCACGAGCGGGACGTGGAAGTGCTCGCCGAACGTCTCGACGACCTGCTCGGCCTCGTCCTGGCGCAACAGGCCGTGGTCGACGAAGACGCACGTCAGCTGCTCGCCGACCGCCTTGTGCACGAGCAGCGCGGCGACCGCCGAGTCGACCCCGCCCGAGAGCGCGCACAGCACGCGCTCGCGTCCCACCTGGGCGCGGATCCGCGCCACCTGCTCCTCGATCACCGCGGCGGGCGTCCACGCGGGCGGCGCGCCCGCCACCGCGTAGAGGAAGTTCTTCAGCACGTCCATGCCGTGCGGCGTGTGGACGACCTCCGGGTGGAACTGCACGCCGTAGAGCCCCCGCTCGGGCGCCTCGAAGGCTGCGACCGGCGTCGCCGGCGAGCTCGCGACGACGCGCGCGCCCGCGGGCGCTGCGACGACCGTGTCCCGGTGCGACATCCAGACCGTCTGCTCGGCAGGCGTGTCCGCCAGTAGTCGCGACTCCGTGGTCTCCATCGAGGTGCGTCCGAACTCCGAGACGCCGGTGCGGTCGACGCGGCCTCCGAGCTCGAGCGCCATGAGCTGCGCGCCGTAGCAGATGCCGAGCGTCGGCACGCCGAGCTCGAACAGCGCGGGATCGACGCGCGGCGCATCGTCGGAGTAGACCGACGCCGGACCGCCGCTCAGCACGAGCGCGTACGGGTTCCGGGCACGAACCGCCTCGGGGGTGATCGTGTGGCCGACGAGCTCCGAGTAGACCCGGCACTCGCGCACCCGCCGCGCGATCAGCTGCGAGTACTGGCCGCCGAGGTCGAGGACGAGCACCGGCCGGTCCTCCCGGGCCGGGAGCTCGAGAACCCGCGCCCCCTCAGCGCCGATAGTTCGGCGCCTCCTTCGTGATCGTGACGTCGTGCGGGTGCGACTCCCGCAGGCCCGCCGCGGTGATGCGGACGAAGCGCGCGCGCTTCATCTCGTCGATCGTCGCGGCGCCGCAATAGCCCATGGCCTGGCGCAGGCCGCCGACGAGCTGGTGGACGACCTGCTGCAGCGGCCCCTTGTACGGGACGCGTCCCTCGATGCCCTCGGGGATCAGCTTCTCGACGTCCTCGACGTCGCCCTGGAAGTAGCGGTCCTTGGAGAAGCCGCGCGCCTTCATCGCCCCGAGCGACCCCATGCCGCGATACGACTTGAAGCGCTCACCCTGGACGAGAATCACGTCGCCCGGCGTCTCGTCGGTGCCCGCGAGCATGCCGCCGAGCATGACCGCGTCCGCGCCCGCCCCGATCGCCTTCGCGATGTCGCCGGAGGAGGTGATGCCGCCGTCCGCGACAACGGGAACGCCGAGGTCGGCCACGGCGCCCACGACGTCGTGGACCGCGCTGATCTGCGGCACCCCCACACCGGCGACGACGCGCGTCGTGCAGATCCCCGACGGCCCGATGCCGACCTTGACGGCATCCGCGCCCGCGTCGACCAGCGCCCGCGCCGCCTCGGCGGTCGCGATGTTGCCCGCGACGACCTCGACCGCGAGCGCGTCCTTGATCCGCCGCACCATCTCGATCACGCCGCGGGAGTGGCCGTGCGCGGTGTCGACGACGATCGCGTCCGAGCCCGCGCCGACGAGCGCCTGCGCGCGCTCGAGCGCGTCCGGCCCGACGCCGACCGCGGCCGCCACGCGCAGCCTGCCCTGCTCGTCCTTCGTCGCGTCCGGGAACTCGATCTTCTTCTGGATGTCCTTCACCGTGATCAGCCCGCGCAGGCGGCCGTCGGCGTCGACGACCGGGAGCTTCTCGATCTTGTTCCGGTGCAGGATCTCCTCCGCCTCGGCGAGCGTCGTGCCGACCGGGGCCGTGACGAGGTTGCGCGCGGTCATGAGCGCCGAGATCGGCTGGTCGACGTCGTTCTCGAAGCGGAGATCCCGGTTGGTGAGGATGCCGACGAGGACGCCTGCGTCGTCGGTGATCGGGACGCCCGAGACCTTGTAGCGCGCCATCAGCTCGAGCGCCGCGCGGACAGGCGCGTCGGGCGGCAGCGTCACGGGCTCGACGATCATCCCCGACTCTGAGCGCTTCACCTTGTCGACCTCGGCGACCTGCGCCTCGATCGAGAGGTTGCGGTGGAGGACGCCGATGCCTCCCTCGCGGGCGAGCGCGATCGCGAGGCGCGCCTCGGTGACCGTGTCCATCGCGGCCGAGACGACCGGGATCGCCAGCTCGATCGAACGCGTCAGGCGGGCGCGGATCGAGACGTCGTTCGGCAGGACCTGCGACTCGGCCGGGACGAGGAGCACGTCGTCGAAGGTGAGCCCCTCGCGGCCGAACTTCCGGTCGAGCTCCAGCAGCCGCTGGACGTCGTCGGCGCTCAGCTCGGCTGCTGCGTGCTCCGTCAAGAAGGGCAGGGTAACACCCGGCCAGGACACGAAATTGACAACGCCCTAACAGGGCCGAGCTACCGTCCAGCCGTGCGGGCCCTCCTCGCGACTACGGGACTTCTCGTCCTCGCCGGCTCGGCGCTCGCCGGACGGCCGGCCGCGCACACCCTGCGCAAGAGCCCGAACGGGCCGATCACGGCGGTGGCGCAGGACGGCAACCTCGCCGCGTGGTTCACGTTCACCTCCGGCAGAGGCGGCTGCAACGAGGTGCACATCCTCTCGCCCGGGATGCGGGACCGGCTGCTGCCGGGGCCCTCACCCGACACGATGACGTGCAACTGGAACCTCGCCGACGGCCGGACGCAGCTCGCGATCGCGGCCCGTCTGTCGACGGCGCTCTGGACCTTGCACGAGACCGGGGCCTCGTCCTTCGACCAGGTGGTCGCCGCCTCGTTCAACGGACCCGAAAGGCAGCTCAAGCGGTTCTCCCACGCGACCAACGGCACGGGCGACTGGCTCGGCGGCGTCGCCGGCGCCGGCCGGACGCTCGCATACTCGTGGTACGACATCGAGTACGTCGATCCGACCGAGTGCCTCTCGAGCGGGCGGTGCAAGCAGAAGATCGCGGACGGCGGTATCCAGGTCGTCACTCGCACGACCGACACCCGGCTGCCCGGAGCGCTCCCCGCCCTCCAGCTCGCCGCCTCGGGCAACCGCATCGCATACATCCCTGCGACGAAGGCGAGCTCCGGTCGCGCGAGCGCGAGCCACAACGCCACGGTCTACGTGGTCGACGCCGCGACCGGCGCAGTCGCCGGCGCCGTGTCCGTGCACGGCGAGCCCGCCGCCGTCGCCCTCACGCCCCACGTCCTCGCGGTGCTCCTGGATCAGGGCGGCCCCCACGATAGGATCACGTGGTACACGCCCACCGGCAGCAGGCAGCTCGGCAGCGTCCTCGTCTCGCCCAACACGGCGCCGCAGCTCGCCGTCGACGACCAGCTCATCGTCTACCGCGTCTTCGGCAAGCTGAACGGCATCCCGCTGCACGGCGGCCGCATCCGCAGGCTGGCGAAGACGTCGGCCGACGACACGGTCGGGCTCTCGCTCGCGAACGGCCGGCTGCTGTGGGCCGTGAACCACGGCCCGACGGGCCGCCTGCGTGCCCTTTCGGTCGGCTAGACCGGCTACGCCTCGACCGGCGCCAGCTCGACGACTTCGACACCGCCGGCGAGGCGGGCGGCCTCGCGCGGGTCGAAGCGGCCGGCGCCCAGCTCGACGACGGACGCCGCGGCGCAGCCGACCGCCGTCCGCAGCGCGTCGCCCACCGAGCGGCCGTTGAACCGCTCGGAGAGATAGCCGCCGAGGAGGACGTCCCCGGCGCCGACCGGCGCGATCGGCTCGACGCGTGGGATCGACGCGCGGAAGCGCTGCACGCGCCGCTCCTCCCGTACGAGGGCGAAGCACGCGGTCTCCTGGGTGATGAGGACGTTGCGCGCACCGAGGTCGGAGATCGTGTCGAGGGCCATCACGAAGTCCTCCTCGTCCATGAACTCCTGGCCGACGAGGCTCTCGGCCTCCTGCTGGTTGGGAGTGACGAGGTAGGGCTCGGCCTCGACGCCGAGCCGCAGGGGCTCCCCCTCGCAGTCGAGCACGCACTTGACCCCGCGCCGGGAGAGGTCGTGGATCGCGTCGGCGTAGAAGTCGTTCTCGACGTCGCGCGGCAGCGAGCCGCAGAAGACGACGAAGCTCGCCACCCGCGAGAGGTAGTGCAGCTTGTCGGAGAGCATCTGCAGCTCCTCCGGGCGAACGGCCGGGCCCCACTCGTAGACCTCGGTCAGCGAGCCCGCCGTCGGATCGACGACCGCGATCGAGGTGCGCGACTCGTCGGAGATGCGGACGAAGTCGCTGATGATCCCCTCGAGGCCGAGATCCTCGACGATGCGCTCGCCGGTGCGGCCCCCGGCGAGCCCGGTCGCGACGACCGGGGCCTCGAGCCGCTTCAGCGCGCGCGCGACGTTGATGCCCTTGCCCCCGGCGCTCGTGAGGCTGTTCGACGCCCGGTGGCGGTGGCCGAGCTGGAAGTTCGGAACGGTGAGCGTCCGGTCGACCGCCGCGTTGAGGGTTACGGTGACGATCACTGCCGCTGCACCACGCCGGGGCGGAGGTTACTGGACGCGGATCGTGTCGCCGACGTGCAGCTGCGTGGGGTTGATCCCCGGGTTGAGCTTCTCGAGCTGGGCGACCGTCGTGCCCGTCTTGCTCGCGATCGACCCGAGGGTGTCGCCGGGCTGGATGGTGTACCTCCGCGGATGCCGCCGCGGCCGGTGGCCGTGACCCTTCTTCGTCGTCGTGACGGTCGTGGTCGGCGCCTGCGCCTGATGGCCGCCGTGCTGGAACCCCGCACGGATGACGAGCGCGCCGATCGTCACGGCCGCGAGGAAGGCGACGGGCGCCGCCCAGCGCGTGATGCGGCTCCGTTCCACGATCAGCCCGCGACGGCGACGACGGCGCGAAGCTCGTCGGCGAGCCGCTCGGCCTCGGCGGCCGCGGCCTCCTGCCAGCCCGCGCCCCGGTCTGCGTAGAGGACGGAGCGTGACGCGGAAGGGAGCGCGCTCGCCGGACCGGCGGCGAAGGCAGCAGCCAGGTCCTCGGGGCGGCCACCCTGGGTACCGACGCCCGGCAGGAGGAGCACGGCCCGCGGCAGCAGGCCGCGCACGGTCTCCAGCAGCTCGGGATGCGTGGCGCCCACCACGGCACCAACCGACGACAGCCCGCTCTCGCCGATGGAATCCTTTCCCCAGCGGTCGATGCGATCCGCGACGTGCTGCCAGAACGGCCGGCCGTCGGCGAGGGGCAGATCCTGCAGGTCCGCGCTGCCCGGATTCGAGGTCTTCAGCAGCACCAGCACGCCGAGCCCGACACGGGCGAAGAAGGGCTCGAGCGAGTCACGGCCGAGGTACGGGTTGACCGTGACGGCGTCGGCGAGCGGGGCGAGCGCATCGGCGTAGGCGCGGGCCGTGGAAGGGACGTCCCCGCGCTTCCCGTCGACCACCACGAGCAGCCCCGCCTCGCGAGCGTAGGCGCACACCTCCGTGAGCGTCGCCCACCCCCGGGCGCCCTCGGCCTCGAAGAAGGCCGCCTGCGGCTTGACCGCGACCGCGACCCCGGCGACCGCGTCGACGATCCCGCGGCAGAAGCCCGCGACGTCCAGCCCGTCGGGCATGAGCGCGGGATCGGGGTCGAGGCCGACGCAGAGCGGCGCCCCCTTGCGTTCCACGGCAGCGGCGAGCCGATCCGCGAAGTGACCCTCGCTCATCGTACTGAGGATACGGGGACCGCCGGAACGGGCTTCCCGCCGGGCCCGGAAACGAAGAGGCCGCCCGCAGGCGGCCTCTCGATCCTCGGAGGAGACTTGGTCGGTCGTTAGTAGGACGAGCCCCCGCCCTTGACGGCCGCCTTGAGGCCGCTGCCGGCCGAGAACTTCGGCACGGTCGCCGCGGGGATGTTCACCTTCTCGCTCGGGTTGCGCGGGTTGACGCCTGTGCGAGCCTTCCGCTCCGCTGTCGAGAACTTGCCGAATCCGGTGAACGTGACCTCACCTCTGCCCTTCAGCGTGTCCGTGATGGCCTCGAGAAATGCGTCGACGGCCTTGCCCGCGTCGCGGTTGGACAGCTGCGCCCGGCGGGCTACCTCGGAAACAAACTCCTGCTTCGTCACTCTCTCCTCCAGTCGTAGATCGCTTGCTGGGCCTTGACGACCCTACCAACTCCGTGTTTGGCGCTCAACCATGCGGTTTTGCGGGGGTTTTCTCGCCGCTCAGGAGGTCTCCTGCCCGGAAAAGCGGCCGCAGGCGGACCGCGTGGCGCGCGAGAGCGTCGGCTCCTCCCTCCTCGCGGTCGATGACGCAGACGGCCGTCCGGACGACGAGACCCGCGTCGCGCACCGCCGAGACCGCCTCGACGAGCGCGCCGCCGGAGGTCACGATGTCCTCCACGAGGCACACGAGCTCACCCTCCTCGAACGCGCCCTCGAGCCGGTTCGCGGTGCCGTAGGCCTTCGCCTCGTCACGGACGATCACGAACGGGAGCCCGCCCGCGAGAGACGCAGCTGCCACGAGCGGCACCGCGCCGAGCACCGGCGCCGCGAGCCGGACGGCCTCCGGCTCGTGCTCGCGCACCGTCGCCGCGATCCTCTCCCCGAGAGCCCCGAGCAGGTCCGGCCGCGTCTCGAAGCGGAACTTGTCGAGGTAGTAGCGCGACCGCTTGCCCGAGCGGAGGACGAAGTCGCCCTCGAGGTAGGCCGCCGAGACGAGCGCGCGGCGAAGCTCCGCGTCGTTCACGATCGGCGGGCCGCGGCGAGCACCTGCTGCGCGAGCGGCAGGAGGCGTTCCGCCTGCGTCGAGCCGGCGGCGAACGTGACGAAGGAGCCGTCGTCGAAGTAGAGCTCGACGTGCTCCTTGCCGTCGCCGAACCAGCGCCGGTACAGCGCCGTCCCGGCGAGCGCACCGGTCCCGAATCCGGCGAGCGTGAGCAGCCTACGCCGCATCGGCCACCGCGGCGAGACACCGCTTCAGGTCGTAGAAGACGAGCCCCGGCGCAGTGCGGCCGCGCGTGACGGCGACGATCGTCCGAGTGTCCGCGTCCGTCACCGCGAACACGTCTCCGGCGGCAAGCGAGGCGTGGAGCTGCGTGACGCGGCCCTCGCTGCGAAACGCGGCGGCGCCGTCGAGAAGCTCCCGCACGGCACGCGCGAGGAGGCCCGTCCGTCCCTCGGGGACGCCGACGGAGCCGGCCGTTTCCCCGTCCTCGTCCACCACGGCAGCCGCCTCGATCTGCGGGGAGATCTCGACGAGATCCGCGAGAGCCCGCGCCGCCTCCATCGCCGTCGAGGCTATCAGCGAGGATTCGGCCGTGACGATCCGGCGGCGCCAGCTGGTGCGCAAGTTCTTCGCCGACCGCGGCACGCATCTCGCGGCCATGGTCGCCTACTTCGCCCTCCTCTCGTTCGTGCCGCTCGTCTTCCTCACGCTGTCGCTCTTCGGCTTCGCCCACCGCGCCGAGGCGTCGGACTTCTTCATCCGCGAGCTGAAGCACGCGTTCCCCGGGACGTCGCTCGACAGCATCATCAAGCTCGTGCGCCGGGTCCAGGACAACGCGGCGGCCCTCGGCATCATCGGCGGGATCGGCCTGCTCTGGTCGTCGCTCTCCCTCTTCAGCGCGCTCGAGTCGGCGCTCAACATCGTGTACGAGCTGCCGAACCGCCGCTTCCTGCACGGGAAGCTCGTGGCGGCGGCGCTGACCGCTTCGGTGCTCGTCACCCTCTTCGTCAGCCTCGTCGTCGGGGCCTTCGGCGTCGAGTTCCTGAAGCACAACCTCGGCGCCTTCGCGCGCAGTCCCGTTCTCGCGTACGTCGTCTCGATCGGGGCGTCTCTCGTGGGCGTCTTCCTCTTCCTCCTCGTCGTCTATCGCTGGCTGCCGAACACGCGCGTCCAGCTCGAGGAGGCGCTTCCGGGCGCGATCCTCGGCGCGCTCATGCTGGAGGCGTCGTTCCAGGCGCTGCCGATCTTCGTGCGCTTCGCCGACGTGAACGTGACGCTGCGGACGCTCGGCGGGCCCGCGATCCTCCTCCTCTGGCTGTACGTGATGGCGAACGTGATCGTCTTCGGCGGGGAGTTGAACTGGTGGTGGCGCGAGCGGCGGGCGGCCCCGGAGTCGCTGTCACTGACGGGAGCCGAGCGCCTCGAGTAGCGTCCGCGCGGCGCGGGCGCGGTGGGAGTTCTCGGCCTTCCACTCGTTCCCGAGCTCGGCCACTGTTCGCTCCTCGCCCTCGGGGACGAAGACCGGGTCGTAGCCGAAGCCCTCCGCTCCAGTGGCGGCGAAGACGATCCGGCCCTCGAGCGTGCCCGTGCCGCGCAGCTCGCGACCGTCGGGAGCAAGGAGGACGAGCTCGGAGACGTAGCGCGCACGGTGGTCCTCGACCCCCTCGAGCTCGCCGAGGAGCTTCGCGACCGCCGGCGGGCCTTCGGGCGCGTAGCGGGCGGAGAGCACGCCGGGACGGCCGCCGAGCGCCTCGACCTCGAGGCCCGAGTCCTCGGCGAGCACCCAGCCGGGCTCGTGCTGCCGGCCGAAGGCGGCCTTGATCGCGGCGTTCTCGTAGTACGTCGAGCCGGTCTCGGGCGGGTAGTCGTCGCGGTCGAGCGGCTCGATCGTCCAGCCGGGCAGGAGCCGCTCGAGCTCCCGCGCCTTGTGGGCGTTGCGCGAGCACAGGACGGCCGCTAGTCCGTCCACCGCACCTCGAGGACGCCGTCGATCTCGGCGACCTCCGCGACGACCGCAGGGGACGTCCCGGCCGCGAGCTCGACGTCGACCGCGACCGAGCGCCGGTCTCCTTCCTGCGCGATGTCGAGAGTCATGACCCTGCCTCCGCGCCGCTCGATCGCCTCGATGATGGGGACCGGGCTGCCGCCGGCCGGGATCTCGACGAGCAGCCGGTCGTGCTGCGGGCGGTAGCGGCTGAGCATCCGGAAGGCGATCACGCGCAGCGGCCCGAGCGTGAGCAGCGCGCCGAGCGTCGCGATGAGCGCGCCGTCCCAGTAGCCGGCCCCCGCCGCCATGCCGATCGCGGCGACGAGCCACAGCGAGGCTGCCGTCGTGAGCCCCCGCACCGAGAGGCCTTGCCGGATGATCGCACCGGCCCCGAGGAAGCCGATCCCGCTCACGATCTGCGCCGCGATTCGCGACGGGTCGACCTTGCCGTCGAAGCTCGCGAAGCCGTAGGCCGAGACGAGCGTGAAGAGCGCCGCGCCGACCGAGACGACGAGATGGGTACGGAGGCCCGCCTGCCGCTCGCGGAGCTCGCGCTCGAGGCCGATCGCGCCGCCGAGCGCCGCCGCGACGAACAGCCGCAGGAGCACCTCCGGCCAGCCGATGGTGTGCACGGCGGCGAGCGCGCTAAGGGAGCTCACGCGCGACCGCCTCCGCCTGGAGCGCAGCGATCTCCGCGATGCCCGCAGTCGCCAGTCCGAGCAGCTCGTCGAGCGTCTCGCGGGCGAACGGGTCGCGCTCGGCGGTCGCCTGCACCTCGACGAGGCGCCCGTCGCCGGTCATCACGACGTTCATGTCCGTGTCGGCGCTCGAGTCCTCCGCGTAGTCGAGATCGAGGAGCGGCACGCCGCCGACGACGCCGACCGAGACGGCCGCGACCGAATTGCGGAAGGTCCGCGAGAGCCCGAAGCGGTCGAGGGCCCGCATCGCCGCGACATAGGCGCCGCAGATCGCCGCGCAGCGCGTGCCGCCGTCGGCCTGGAGGACGTCGCAGTCCAGCCACAGCGTCCGCTCGCCGAGCGCGTCGAAGTCCGCGACCGCGCGCACCGCGCGCCCGATGAGCCGTTGGATCTCGACCGTCCTTCCCTGCTGCTTGCCGCGCGCCGCCTCGCGCTGCACGCGCTCCCCGGTCGAGGCCGGAAGGAGGGAGTACTCCGCGGTGATCCAGCCGCGCCCCTGGCCACGCAGCCAGCGCGGGATGTCCTCCTCGACCATGGCCGTGCACAGCACCTTCGTCCGTCCCTGCGTGATCACGACCGAGCCGTGCGGGTTCTCGAGGTAGTCCGGCTCGAACGAGATCGCGCGCAGCTGGTCGGGCCTACGGCCGTTCTCGCGGGCGCTCATGCCGCCGCCTCTTCCAGCGTCGCGACCGTGACGTGCTCGACCTCGGTCACCGGCAGCTGGAGGAAGCGGCGCCCCAGCTCGCGGAACGCGTCCGGGTCGCCTGTCGTGAGGAACCGGTACGCGCCCACGCGGCCGCGCTCGTTCTCGACGCCCTTGCGCGAGAGGGTCTCGGCGACCTCGCGCGCGGTCTCCTCGGCCGAGAAGACGAGCGTCACGTCGCGGCCGAAGACCCGCTCGAAGATCTTGCGGATCAGGGGGTAGTGCGTGCAGCCGAGGATGACCGTGTCGACGCCCAGGGCCTGCAGCGGCGCCGCGTACTCGCGCACCGCGCGCTCCGTCTCCTCCCCGTACGGGTCGTCCCCTTCGATCAGCGGCACGAGGCGCGGGCAGGCGACCGGGTGGAAGGAGATGCCGGCGTCGAGCGCGTGCACGAGCTCGGCGTAGCGGCCCGCGTCCACGGTCGCCTCGGTCGCAAGCAGGCCGACCCGCCGGTTCCGCGTCGCCTGCACGGCAGCGTGCGCCTCCGGCGTGATGACGCCGACCACCGGCACCGTCAGCTCCTCCTGCAGCCGCGGCAGGGCGGCCGAGGTCGCGGCGTTGCACGCGACGAGGATCAGCTTCACGTCCTGACGGGAGAGATACGCGCCAATCTCGCGCGCGAAGCGACGGATCTCCTCGAGTGGACGCGGCCCGTACGGCAGCCGCGCATGGTCGCCGAGGTAGACGAAGTCCTCGTTCGGCATGGTGACGAGGCACTCGTGGAGGACGGTCAGGCCGCCCACTCCCGAGTCGAATACGCCCACGGAACGCGGATCCATCGCGTCATCGTACGCAGGCGATACGTTGGCGCCATGGCGCGGGCCATTCTCGCCTTGTGCGTCGCCACGCTCATCTGTGTGATCAGCTCGGGGGATGCACGCGCCGGCTCGGTAACCATCCAGGAAGTGACGATCACCGGCGCCGGCGGCGTGCAGCTCGCATGCAGCTTCGTTCTTCCCTCCGGCCCAACGCCGACCGGAGGCTGGCCGGGAATCGTGGTCTTCCCCAGCCTCGGCGTTACGCACGACGCCTACGCCTACGACGGCGCTCAAACTGTCTTCGCCTTCGACGGGTTCGCCTCTGTCTCGTGCGATGAGCGCGGGACGGGCGCGTCCACCGGTTCGTTCGACTTGGCCGGGGCGCGCGATGCCCAGGACGCGCAGGCGATCTTCAACTGGCTCACCGCCCAGCCGGGCGTTTCCCCCACCCGGATCGGCGCGATCGGAGTCGATCTGGGTGGCGCGGAGGTCTGGGACGCGGCTGTCGCAGGCGTCCCGTTCAAGGCGATCGTCGCCGGGGACACATGGTCGAGCCTCGACCGGGCGCTGAAGCCGACCGGCGTGCTCAACGCCGGCCTGTTCCAGCTCCTCTCGACCGGAGGCCCGACGACCTGGAACACCACGCCCGGGATCGCAGCCCGCTCCTACCGCAAGCATCTCCACTCGCTCGCAATCCCGACGCTGATCGTCCAGGCCCGAAGGGATTTCCGCTGGGATCTGAGCCAGGCGACTGCTGCGTACGGGCTGCTCTCGGGCCCGAAGCGCCTGTCGGTCGTCTGGTCGCCTCCGTACGACGACCCGGAGATCGAGGCGTGGTTCAAGCACTACCTCGCCCGCGGACCGAAGATCGCGGGCGGGGTCGACATCGAGAGCGAAAGACCGGGCCACACGATCACGACGTTCCGCCGCGTCCCGCCGACCCGCCCTGTGAGCGTCAACCTGCTTGGCCCGGGCCTGAAGCGCAGTGTTCGGCTGCCGGGCGGGCCGCTCGAGACCTTCGGCGGCGGCAGCGTCACGGTCCGCTACGCGGACGCGTCGTGGGCGCAGGCCGTCGCCACGGTCTCGACCGCGAAGGGCAAGGTCGTGACAGAGGGAGCCGCTCCCGTGGCGCACCAGGCGGGGGTTCTGAAGATCCAGCTCCTGAACGAGGCCGCGCTCCTGCGGCGCGGGAAGAAGATCGTCGTCACGCTGAGCAGTCACGACGCGACATTCGGCGGAACAGCGGCCGGAACGATCGCGATTCAACGCGTCACGCTGCGGCTGTCCGTCCTCGCTCGCGCCGTCTCGCACTAGCAGTGGTGCCGGTCCGCATCGGCACCTGCTCGTGGGCCGACGAGGCGCTCTCGAAATGGTTCTATCCGCCCAGGCTGCCGGCGAAGGAGCGGCTCGCCTGGTACGCCGAGCACTTCGACACCGTCGAGGTCGACTCCACCTTCTACCGCCTGCCCAGCGAGTCGATCGTCCGCGGCTGGGCCGAGCGGACGCCGGACGGCTTCACGATGCACGTGAAGGCGTTCGGGCTGATGACGCGGCATCCGGTCAAGGCCGAGGCGATCCCGGAGGACCTGCGCGCCGAGATGCCCGTGGACGAGCACGGCCGCGTCGACCGGCCGCCGCGCGAGCTTCGAGGCGAGGTCTTTGGCCGCTTCCTCGCCGCGCTCGAGCCGCTCCGCGCGGCCGGCAAGCTCGGCGGCATCCTGCTCCAGCTGCCGCCGTACGTCGTGTGCAAGGACGCCTCGCTCGACTACCTGGAGTGGGCGCGGGAGCAGCTCGGGAACGACGAGATGCTCGTCGAGTTCCGGCACCGCTCATGGCTCGACGACGAGAACCGCGACGCGAGCCTCGCCCTCCTCGAGCGGATCGGCGCCGGCTACGTCGTCGTCGACGCGCCGCGCTCCGACGCGGCAAGGAACCTCGTCCCCACCGTCGTCGCCACGACGTCCCCCACCGCATACGTCCGCTTCCACGGCCGCAACCTCGCGACGTGGAACAAGCGCGGCGGCTCGGCGGCCGAGCGCTTCGACTACCTCTACTCCGACGAGGAGCTGGGCGAGTGGGTCGAGCCGCTGCGGGAGCTCGCCGCGCGGTCGGAGCAGGCCTACGCCTTCTTCAACAACAACGCCTCGTCGGAGGACCCCGACAACCCGCTGCGGCGCGTCTCGCAGGCGGCGACGAACGCGCGGCAGCTGCGCCGGCTGCTCGACGTGAACCGGATCCCGGCGAGCGGCGGGACGTAGGCTGGCGCCGTGGACGTCCTCTCGGTCGTGCATCCCGGCGACGCGGGCAGCGAGCTCTTCGGCCCGCTCGTCGTCGAGCTCGGCCACCGGTTCGACGAGCGGTCCTTCGCCGAAGGGGCACCGCCGACGGAGGCCTACGACGCGGTGCTCGTCTTCGGCGGCCCGATGCACGTCGACCAGGACGACGTCCATCCCTGGCTCCGCGACGAGGCCGCCTGGCTGCGCGAGCTGATCGAGGGGCCGACGCCGACGCTCGGCATCTGCCTCGGCTCGCAGCTGCTCGCCCAGGCGGCGGGCGCCTCGGTCGGGCCGCTGCCTGTCCCGGAGATCGGCTGGAGCCAGGTCGAGCTGACCGGCGCCGGCGAGGAGGACCCCGTTCTGTCGTCGCTGCCGCCGCGGTTCGAGGCGCTGCAGTGGCACCACTACGCGCACGAGCTGCCCGAGGGCGGAGTGGCGCTCGCGCACAGCGCGGCGTCCCTGCAGGGGTTCCGGCTCGGCGACCGCTGCTGGGGAGTCCAGTTTCACCCGGAGGTGACCGAACCGCAGCTCGAGCGCTGGATCGGGGACAAGGCCGACCTGCCCGCCGATCCCGAGCGGCTGCGCGCCGAGACGCGCGAGCGGATCGGCGGCTGGAACGAGCTCGGCCGCCGCCTCTGCCGCTCGTTCCTCGCCGCGGCCGAGCGGCTTGCCCGCTGACGCGCTCGCCCTCGCCCTCGCCGCGGCGGTCCTCCACGCGGGCTGGAACGTGCTGCTGCGAGGGTCGGAAGACGTCGAAGCCCGCACCGCCGTCGTCCTCGGGCTCTCGCTGTTGATCTTCGCGCCGGTCGCCGCGGCCACGTGGTCGGTCTCGTGGGCGGTCGCGCCGTACGTCGCCGCATCGGCAGCGTTCGAGGGCGCGTACTTCGCGCTCCTCGTCGCCGCCTACCGCCGGCGGGAGCTGTCCGTCGTCTATCCGATTGCGCGCGGCTCGGCGCCGCTGCTCGTCCTGCTCGGGACGGGGGTCGTCCTCGGCCGCCACGTGTCCGCGAGCGCGGCGGCCGGCGTCTGCCTCGCCGCCGGCGGGGTCGTGCTCGTGCGGGGCGTGAGAGGCGGAGCCGAGGGGGTGCTCGTCGCGCTCGCGATCGGCTGCGCGATCGCCGGGTACACGCTCGTCGACAAGGACGGGCTCCCCCACGCGGCCGCCCTCCCCTACCTCGAGCTCGTCATGGCCCCGGTCGGCCTCGTCGCGCTGCCGGTGGTCGCGCTGCGGCGCGGAGCCCGGGCCCTGCGGGCCGAGCTCGGGTGGAGCGCCCTTCTCACCGCCGCCGCGTCCTTCGGCGCGTACGCGCTCGTGCTCGCCGCCCTCCGGCTCGCCCCCGCGCCGGAGGTCGCAGCGGTGCGCGAGACGAGCGTCGTCCTCGCGGCCCTGCTCGCCGCCGCCTTCCTGCGCGAGCGCGTCGGGCCCGGGCGCCTGGCGGGCGCGGTCGCCGTGGCGGGGGGAGTCGCGCTGATCGCCCTCTCCTAGTAGTAAGGCCTCACGACATCCGGCACGCGCTCCGGCTGCCGCCACTGGCGACGAGCTTGACTCGCGGCGCGGCGCCGATCAGGATCGCGCGGACGGAGGACTTCGGCTACTGGAGGCGGACAGCATGGACGTCGTAAGGAACCTCTCGCGTGAGGCCCAGATCGTCCTCGGCGGAGCGGTGCTCTACCTGATCTTCTCGTTCCTCGACTGGCAGCAGGTCTCGGTGTTCGGCCACGCATACGGGCTGACCCTCTGGCACGGCATCGGCGTCGTCGCCGGTCTGCTCGTGATCGCGCTGCTGCTGTGGGAGGCGGGACGACTGTTCGAGGTGAAGGTGCAGCTCGGAACGCTGAGCGCGGGGCTCGTCTCGGTCGCACTCGCCTTGCTGCTCGCCCTGTTCACGGTGATCGCCTTCCTGAACAAGGGGACGGCACGGCACTGGCCGGCGTGGATCGGCCTGCTCCTCGGGCTCGTGATCGCAATGGCAGCGGTGGCTCGCGCGCGCGCCGAGGGAGTGGAGATTCCGCGGGCGACCTCGTCGGCAGCCGCTCCGGCAGGGGATCCCGGGCCGCCGGTCGAGACACCGCCCGAGGCGCCTCCCGCCCCCGAGGAATAGCTCAGCGCTCGAGCGGCAGCTCGTCGTGGCGGCTCCACTCGTGCCAGGAGCCGGCGTAGTTGCGCGCTGCGTACCCGGCCGAGCGCAGCGCGAGCGTCGCGAGCGCCGAGCGCGACCCGGAGTGACAGTAGGCGACGATCTCCGCACCCTCGGGGAGCGCGACGAGCTCGCGGATCCGCTCGGGCGGCGCGGGCCGCCCCGGACCCGCGAACAGCTCGGAGACGTCGAGGTTGATCGCACCGGGGATGTGTCCCTGGCGGGGGTCGCACGGCTTGCCTCGGCGGCCGGCGTACTCGTCCGGCGTCCGCACGTCGAGGACCGTCAGCGAATCGTCTCCGAGCCGGCCGACGAGCTCCTGTCGCGTCGGCAGTGCGCTCGGGCGCGGCTCGAGGTCGGCCTCGCGCACCGGCTCGAGCTCGACCGCGCCCTCCTCGAGCTCTCCCTGCCAGCCGGCGATGCCGCCGAGCAGGATCGCGACCCGCCGGTGGCCGGCGAGCTCGGCCATCTGGGCCGCCGGCATCGCGCCGACGCCGTCCCCCCGGTCGACGAGCACGAGGCGCTCGCGGCCGGTGATCCCGTGGCGCCGTAGGCGAAGCGCGATCTCCTGCGCGAGCGCGCGCGCCGACTCCTCGTCGGCCGCAGGCGGAGGCGAGCCGAGCACGAGCGGGCGCGAGCCGGGGATGTGCCCGCGCATGTGCGCGTTGGGGCCGCGGACGTCGCCGACGACGAGGTCGGCCTCGCCGAGATGCTCGGCCAGCCACTCGGGGTCGACGACCGCGCTCAGAGTCACAGCGCGGCGACGATACCGGCTTCGGCCGCGACCGCGGGCCGCTCTTCGAGCCGCGCCAGCCAGTCTACGAGCGCCGGGAAGCCCTCGATCTCGACGCCGAGCATGTCGCGCGCCCGGAGCAGCCACGGGACGTACGCGATGTCCGCCAGCCCGTACTCCATCCCGCCGAGGTAGGGCCGCTCCTCGAGCATCGAGTCGAGCCTGGCGAGCGCCGCGTCGAGCTGCTCGCGCGCGCCGTCCTCACCGCGACGGAACGCGTAGTACGGATCGGTCAGGTCGCCGTCGCGGAAGACGAGCACCCGGACCGCGGCGCGGTCGGCGGGATCCGGCGGCAGCAGCGGCGGCTCCGGGTAACGCTCCTCGAGGAACTCCATGATCACCGCCGACTCCGGCAGTGGCCGGTCGTCCTCCTCGAGCACCGGCACGCGGCCCGTCGGGTTCTTCTCGTACAGCCACGCGGGCCGGTCGGAGAGGTCGATCTCGACGACGTCGGGCGCGATGCCTTTCTCGGCGAGCACGATCCGCACGCGCGCGCAGTACGGGCAGCGCGGCGCGTCGTAGAGGACGAGGCTCACGGCCGGACTCCGATCACGGCGGCGATCTGCTCGTACAGCTCCTGAGCCGGCGGCAGGTCGTCGGGCGACGCGGCGGTGCGGGCCACCTCGCGCACGCGTCTCGGGTCGGCGCCCGTCAGCCGCCCGACGACGGTGGCGTTCGACCCCAGCGCGTAGGCGTCGCCCGGCGGCAGGGCGCCGTAGTACTCCGGGACGGACAGGTACTCGTCGACGTCGGCGCCGCGGTCGAAGAGGTCGTAGCGGACGACGGCCCCGCGCTCGACGCCGAGGGAGAGGACGACCCCGCCGCTCGTGTACGAGAGCTCCTTCGCGAGCGCCTTCAGCCGCGTCGGATCGTCGTCGGTCACGTCCGAGCGCACGCGCACCCAGTTGCCCTCCACCTCGACCTCCGGCTCGCTGCGGAGCACCTTGGCCGCGTCGCGCCTCACCTTCTCGACGTCGTCGGTCTGGACGTGGACGAAGCCGAAGGTCGGCCCCTCGGCGGGCGCGAGGCGCTGTCCGAGCTGCGCGAGCGGCGCGCCGAGGGTCAGCTCGATCGGCTTGAAGCCCCAGCGCTCGTAGATCGCGCGCGCCTCGGCGTTCGAGGCGAGGACCTCGAGCTCGAGCATCTCCGCCCCGGCCTGCTGCAGCCGCTCCGCCGCCTCCCGGACGAGCGCCGCCGCGAGTCCCCTGCGCCGCGCTGCCGGGCGCACGTACAGGACCTCGAGGAACCCGAGCCGCTCGCCCTTGCGCCGCGCTACGGCCAGCCCGTCCGTATCCGCGAGGAGGACGATCTCCTGCTCGACGGCCTGCTCGAGCCACTCGAGATCCTCCTCCAGGTCGTCCGCGCGCCACGGCTCGTCCGGAATCTCGGTGTCGAACGCCCGCCACAGCTCGCGCACCAGCTCGAGGTCTTCGGCGGTCGCGGGACGAATCACGGCGTCAGGTACTGGACGAGGAGGTAGTGCGCAGTCAGGTTCTGGAAGGGCTCGAAGCGGGCGCCCGCCGCGCGGACGTCGACGTCACCATAGAGCGCACGGACGGCCTTGCGCAGCGCGAGGTCGCCGGCCGGCCAGGCCCGCGGACGGGCGAGGTAGCGGGCGAGGAACCAGTCGGCCGTCCACTCGCCGAGCCCTCGCAGCGCCGTCAGCCGCTCCTTCACCTCCTCGTCGGGGAGCAGCGCCAGCGCGTCGAGATCGAGCTCGGAGCGCGCGAGCCCGGTCACGTACTCGGCCTTGCGGCGCGAGAAGCCGAGCGAGCAGAGCTCCTCCTCCGAGACGCGCGCCAGCCGCTCGCGCGTCGGGAACGCCCGGACGCGGCCGACCGGCTCGCCGAAGCGCTCGACGAGCCGGTTGCGGATCGCAACGGCCGCGAAGAGCGAGACCTGCTGCGCCGTGATCGCGCCGACGAGCATCTCGAACGGGTCGGGCGCGAGCGTGGGCCGGTAGCCCGCGAAGCGCACGACGAGCGGGGCGAGCAGCTCGTCCCTCGCGGCCCAGGCCGAGAAGGCGACGAGGTCGAAGTCGAGGCCGAGCAGCCTGCGGACGACCGGCTCGGTCGCTGCGTCGAGCGGATCGACCTCCACTCCGCCTTCGCCCGCCGCGATCCGCAGCTCCCGCCCGCCGACCGCGCGATACAGCGCCCCGTCCTCCCAGACCGTCGCCCGGTCGACCCCGAAAACGCGAAACCGCGCCGTCGTCAGCGCGAGATCGAACGGCTGCGGGACCTGCAGCAGCGGCACCCGCGCGGCGCGCTACAGGTGCGAGGTCAGCCCGGCGCCCGACGCGTCGGCGCCCTCGGGCGCATCGCCGTCCTGCGCGTTCGCGTACCACGAGCGCCAGTACGTCCCGTCGTCGAGGTCGCGTGCGAAGCTCGTCAGGCGCAGCGGGTGGAACGTGTCGCACATGACGGCGAGCTCGTGCGTCTCGTGCATCCCGATCGCCTTCTCGGCGAGCCCGGGCTGCGGCCCGTGCGGCAGGCCCGACGGATGGAGCGTGATCGAGCCGACCTCGACGCCCCTGCGCGAGCCAAAGTTGCCGGAGACGTAATAGATCATCTCCTCGGACTGCAGGTTCGAGTGGTGGTACGGGATCGGCACCGCCAGCGGGTCGAAGTCGAGCTTGCGCGGACAGAACGAGCAGATCACGAAGTTCTGCCCCTGGAAGGTCTGGTGCGAGGGCGGCGGCTGGTGGATCCGGCCGGTGATCGGCTCGAAGTCGTGGATCGAGAAGGTCCATGGATAGAGGTAGCCGTCCCAGCCGACGACGTCGAACGGGTGGTAGTCGACGACGTACGTCTGGTAGCCGTCCCGGACGCGCACCTTCACCGGGTACTCGCCGCGCTCGCGCACCGTCTTCAGCTCGGTCGGCGGATGGATGTCGCGGTGGTAGTACGGGGCGCCCTCCATCAGCTGGCCGTACTGGTTGCGGTAGCGGCGGGGGATCTCGATCAGGCCCGGCGTCTCGAAGACGAGGTAGCGCTGGGGCCCTTCGGGTCGGAAGCGGTACGTCGTGCCGCGAGGCACGACGACGTAGTCGCCTTCGGAGTAGGGGAGGTCGCCGAAGATCGTCTCGAGCGTGCCCGAGCCCTCGTGGACGAAGATGACCTCGTCTCCCTCGCCGTTGCGGAAGAAGTAGTCCATCGAGCCGGACGGGCGACAGAGCGAGATCTCGACGTCGTCGTTCCACATGAGGAGGCGGCGACCGGTGATCTCGTCGCCGGCGGGCTCGGTGTCGAATGTCTTGAAGTGCCGGTGGCCGTGCTGGTCGGGCACCCACTCCTCCCGCTCGATGGGCTCGAAGCCGGCGAGCTCCCTGACGCGGCACGGCGAGTGGAGGTGGTAGAGGATCGACTCGTTGCCGGTGAAGCCCTCGAGGCCCATGACCTCTTCGGTGAGCAGCGTCCCGTTCTCGCGGAACTGCACGTGCCGCTTGCGCGGGACGTCGCCGAGGCGCTGGTAGAACGGCATGGCAGAAGGTTACTGCAGGGCTAGTGGACGACCTGCCAGACGCGATAACCGTCTTTGAAGCGGCCGACGTAGAAGACGCTCTCGGAAAGGCTCCCGCTCGGCTCGAACCTGCGCAGGGTGACGTAGACGACGACGGTACGCCGCCAGACGCGCGTGCCGCACTCGAATTTCGCTCCCCCTCCCCGCTCGTGGTCCGCGGTGGCCAGGTCCGCCCGAGTCACCTGCGGCCGGGCCGCCGGACGCGTATGGCGGAGAGCCGCCTTCGTGGCGGGCCCGATTGGGTTCTCCGTCAGCGGGAGAAGGTGCCGAGGATCGCGCTCGACGGTCACGAGCCCGCGCGTGCAGATAGGCGATCGCTTCGCGCGCGAGGCGGAGGCCACCGCGGTGACCGTCGCCACGGCGAGCAAGCCGACCGCAAGAACGAGCGATCTCCTCACGTCGCCCCATCCTCGCCCCCGAGCGCCAGCTGCGCAAGCCTGCGGCCGACCGCCGGCGCAAACTTGAAGCCGTGCCCCGAGCACGCCGAGCCGATGACGACGCGGCCGCGCCGCTCGAGCACGAACTGCTCGTCCGCCGTCGTCGTGTAGAGGCAGGTCTCCGCGTCGACCGGCTCGGGGTCGACCTCGGGGAAGCGGTCGCGCACCCAGGCCGCGATCCGCTCGACGATCGCGGCGTCCGGCGCCGCGTCGGCGTTCGGATCTGCCTCGGCGCCGGCGTGGTGCGCTCCGGCCTTGAGGCCGTGCAGCGGGTCGTGCAGGGAGTACATCCCGTGGCCCCCCGTCTCGACGTCGAGGTCGACGATCGAGGGCGGCGGCGGTCCCTCGCGCCGGAAGTAGGCGACCGTCTCCCGCGTCACCCTCACGGGAACGTCGGGAACGAGGTCGCGCACCCACGAGCCCGCGGTCACGACGACGACGTCCGCGTCGAGCTCGTCGGTCGAGGCGATCCGCCGGTTCGTCTCCACCTCGACCCCCGCCGCCTCGAGAAACGCGTGTCGCGCCCGGTCGGCGAACACGACCCCGGCGTCGGGGACGTGGAGGGCGGTCCAGCCCTCGGGCAGGGTCGCGCCGCGCGCTCGCAGCTCCGCCCGGTCGAGGATCCGGTACGGCAGGTCACACGCGTCGAGCGCGCGGGCGGAGGTCAACCCGGGGTCGGCGACGAGCTCGATCAGTCCGTAGAGCCCGAGCAGATCGGGGTCGAGGTCGCGCCAGCCCGCGTACGCCTCCTGCGCGAAGCGGACCCACCGCACGTCGGGATATGCGACGCGGAAGATGCGCGTACGCCCGTGGCTCGAGCCGCGGTCGTGGTCGAGCGAGAACTGCTCGTGCACGGTCACCTCGGCGCCGCGGTCGCGCAACGCCCACGCCGTCGCGCAGCCCATCACACCCGCCCCGACCACGGCGACCCTCACCGGACGATCAGGTCCCCCGGAAAGAGCCTCGTGTTCTCCGCGGCCTGCGCCACGAGGCGTCCCCAATCCACTCCCGGCGGCACCTCCTCGTCCGGCGTGGTCACGACCGGCCCGAGCGTGAGCGCGAAGTCGCGCTGCTTGGCGCCTCGCAGCCGGCGGGCGACCCACTCCACGAACGGCGTGAAGCCGCCGATCGCGCCGTCGGCGCCGACGATCGCCGCCGTCCGCTCGACCGGCTCGGCGCCGGCCACTCCGACGTCCTCGCCCGCCGCCTTGATCGCGGCCGGGTTGGCGAAGACGAAGTCGCCGTCCTCGTCGAAGATCCGCACCGACGGCGGATGGAGGACGGGCGCACGGAAGACCACCTCGTCCAGCGGATACTCGGCATGCTCGCGCGCCTGGCCGCCTCCGGCGAAGAAGGCCTGCAGCGTCTGCGCGGCGAGCTGGATCACCCTGTCGCCGTCGATCCGTCCCGGCCAGCCGCGCTCGAGCAGCGGGTCGCGCGGGGAGAACATGCAGAGCTTCATCGGGGCTCGGTGTGCACGACGACATCGGCGATCTCCGGCCGCTCCCGCCGGATCAGCTCCTCGATCCGGCTCGCGTCCGCGTGCGCGTCCGCCAGCGTGTCGGCGCCGAGGCGCAGCGTCAGGTAGGCGACGAGCCCCTCGTCGGTGTCGACGAAGCGCAGCTCGGCGGGGTCGACGCCGAGCTCGGTGCGGACGATGCGGCGCACCGTCGCGGCGTCGCCGGCGACCTCCGTGCCGGCCGCCTTCTCGCCGAGCGGCTCGAGGTGGGTCTGGATCGACGAGACCTCGGGCACCGCCCGCTCGATCGCCTGTTCCACCTCCTCGGCGATGGCGTGGGCGTCGTCGAGGGAGAGCCCGCCGGGCAGCTTGAGGTGGAGGGAGAGCTCGGTGCCGCTGTCGACCGAGACGACCGAGACGTTGTGCACCTCGCGCACGCGCGGGACGTTGAGCGCCGCCGCGTGCGCCCGCTCGCGCACGTCCGCTTCGTCGCCGGCGATCGGCTCGACGTGCACGACGACGTCCGCCTCGGGCAGCGCGGACTGCACCGCCCGCTCGACGAGGTCGGCTGCCGCGTGGCCCTGGCCCACGCCGGCCTCGTAGTCGACGCCGATCACGACGTCGGCGAACACGCGGCCGGCCGCCTGCCGCATGCGCAGCCGCCGGAGCTGGACGGCCGGCTCGATGCCGACGATCGCCTGCCGGGCCGCCTCCTCCGCGTCCGCGGGCACGCGGTCCATCAGGACGTCCACGTTGCGCCGCATCAGCCGCGAGGCCGCCAGCAGGACGAGCCCCGCGACGAGGAGCGCCGCGACGGCGTCGGCACGTGGGTGCCCGGCGCGGACGAGCAGCAGGCCGACGAGCACCGCGACGGAGCCGCCGAGGTCGCTCCCGAAATGGAGCGCGTTCGAGGCGAGCGCGGGGCTCGAGTACGCCCGCGCCGCGCGCCACGACGCCGTCGTGCGCGCGAGGTCGATGCAGATCACGAGGCCGACCACGAGGAGCGCGTACCACGGCGCCCGCACCGAGGTGACGCCGTCGACGAGTCTCACGATGGCGCGCCAGACGATGACCGCGCTCGCGACGACGAGGATCGCGCCCTCGGCGAGCGCCGCGAGGTGCTCGGCCTTCCCGTGCCCGTACTGGTGGCCGGGGTCGGCAGGCCGGACGGCCACGCCGACCGCGAAGAACGTGAGCAGCGCGGCGATCAGATCGGTGCCGGAGTGCGCGGCCTCCGAGACGAGGCCGAGGCTGTGCGTGGCGAGCCCGGTGGCGAGCTTGAGCGCGATGAGCGCGAGCGCGGCGAGTACCGACCAGAGCGCGGCTTTCCGCTGGGCCTCCACGCTCGAAAGCGTACGCAGGGCTCAGGTTTGCACGGGCTCCGGCGGCCAGATGAGCGCGTCCTGCCGGAACGCGAAGTGGCAGCAGCGCGGCGCGCCGGCCAGCGTGAACGGCGAGATCGAGGTCAGCTCGATCTCGGCCTCCGCCGGGCTGAGCAGCCAGCGGTCGTGGTGCATCTCGGCGCTCGCGTCGGCGGCGAAGATCCGGTAGCGCTCGGTGAGGAACGCCTCGAGCGAGCCGGGCTCGGGGTGGAAGGTCTCGTCCGAGGCGCGATAGCGCGCCGCGAAGACCCGCCCCGGCTCGCCGACCCGCACGCACTCAGCCTCCTGCCAGTCGCCGACCGGCTCCAGCGTCATCCGCGCGTGGAAGGCGGGGACGCGGTAGATCCTGCGCACGCCGAGCGCGGCCAGTCGACTGGAAGCGTCGATGCTGAAGAACCACACTCCGGGGAGCCCGTCCGGGCCGCGCACGTACGTGCGCACGTTGAGCTGCAGGAAGGACGAGATGCCGGGCACGGGAAGCGCACCGCGGGCCCGGAGCGCACGCACGCGGAAGAACATGAACCCGAGCCACGCGGTCCCGTCGTGCTCCTCGATCTCGAGCTCGTCGGGCACGCGCTGCCGGAGCTCGACCCTGGAGACGGGCCAGTGCGCCCAGAAGCTGTGCTCCCAGGTCTGGCCGAGCGTCCAGCGGCTCGCGGGAAGGGGGAACGGACGGTGGCCGACGCGGCGCAGCGAGCGCGCCTGCCGGCTCGCCGCCCTCGCGTCGTCGAAGAGGTCCGTCTACCGCTCCTAGAGGTTCCCGCGCAGCGCCTGCTCGCGCTCGATCGCCTCGAACAGGGCCTTGAAGTTGCCCTCGCCGAAGGTCGTCGCGCCGTGCCGCTCGATCACCTCGAAGAAGACCGTCGGCCGGTCCTGCGCGGTCTTGGTGAAGATCTGCAGCAGGTAGCCGTCGTCGTCGCGGTCGACGAGGATCCTGTGCTCTTGCAGTACCGGCCACTCCTCGGCGATCTCGCCCACGCGCCCCGGCGCTTCGTCGTAGTAGGAGTCGGGCGTGTCGAGAAACTGGAAGCCGCGCTCCTTCATCGCCTCGACGGTGCCGACGATGTCGGTCGTCGCGAGCGCGATGTGCTGCGCGCCGGCGCCGCCGTAGAACTCGACGTACTCCTCGATCTGGCTCTTGCGCTTGCCCTCGGCCGGCTCGTTGATCGGGAACTTGATCTTCCCGGAGCCGTCCGACATGACCTTGGACATGAGGGCCGAATACTCGGTCTGGATCTGGTCGTCCCCGAAGTGGAGGATGTTCGCCATCCCGAACACGCGCTCGTAGAACTCGACCCAGTAGTTCATCCGGCCGAGCTCGACGTTGCCGACGATGTGGTCGATGTTCGTGAGGCCGACGCCCTGCCCGGCGTGCCCGTTCTCCGACACCGAGACGTAGCCGGGCAGGAACGGCCCGCAGTAGTCGCTACGGTCGACGAACGTGTGGATCGTGTCGCCGTACGTCGCGATCGCGGCGCGTTCGACCAAGCCGAACTCGTCCTCGTCGCGGCGGGGCTCCATGACGCTGCGGGCGCCGCGTGAGACCGCCTCGCGGTACGCCTGCATGGCGTCGGGGACGGTGAGCGCGATGTCGCGGACGCCGTCGCCGTGCCTCGCGTGGTGCCTCGTGATCTCGTGCTCCTCGCGCAGCGCGCTCGTGACGACGAAGCGAACGTCCCCCTGCTCGAGCACGTACGAGGCCCGGTCGCGGACCCCCGTCTCGGGGCCCGCGTACGCGGTGCGGGTGAAGCCCATCGCGTGCTCGTAGAAGTACGCGGCTTGCTTTGCGTTGCCGACCCAGAGCTCGACGTGGTCCCAGCCGTTGAGCGGCATGAAGTCTTCGGCCATGGACCGATTATGCCGGTGCCTGCGACTCGGTGGAACGCGTCGCCTGCCTACGGCGCACGCGCTCGTAGGCAATGCCGGCGAAGATGAGGACCCCGCCGGCGATCTCGAGGGTGTGCAGGCTCTCGCCGAGCAGGACGAGCGCGAAGAAGACGGCGAAGAAGGGCTGCAGGTTGCCGAACAGCGCGGCACGCGAGGGCCCGACGCGGTCGATCGCGGTGAACCAGAGGATGTTCGTGAGGAAGAGCGGCCCGACGACGGCGTAGCCGAAGCCGAGCCACACCTTCCAGCCGAACGAGAACGACTGGTCGGCCACCTGGGTCGACGCGATCGCGGCGAGCGGCACCCAGCCGATCGCGAGCACGAGCGCGCTGATCCTGTACGGCGAGTAGCGCCGCATGAGCGGCCGGATGGAGACCGTGTACGCGGCCCACGTGAATGCGGTCACGACCGCGATCAGGTCGCCGCCGAGCGAGCTGCCGAGCCCGCCGGTCGCGGCCGCCGCGATGAGGGCCACGCCCACGAACGTGAGGAGCGCCCCCACCCAGAACGCCGGCGCGAGCGTCTCGAGCCCGAGCACGACCGAGATCAGCCCGATGAAGACCGGCGTCGCTCCGAGCAGCAGGGCGACCGTCGAGGCGTGCGCGAGCTTGACCCCGTAGACGAAGCAGACCTGGTTGACGAAGATGAAGAACGCCGCGAGCAGGACGTACCGCAGGTCCGCTCGGGCGATGCGGAAGGAGCGCTCGCGCCGGTACGTGAAGGCCCAGAAGAGGGCGATCGCGGCGAAGTAGCGGATCGTCCCGTACGCGAGCGGCAGCCAGCCGTGCTCGAACATGTACTTCGTGACCGTGATGTTGAGGGCCCACAGGAGCACGGTCCCGAGCAGCATCAGGTCCACGATGGAGGGGCGCCGCACGTCTCCGAACGTACCTTTAGGCTCCGTTTCGATGCCGGAGCCGACCTTCAGCGACGTCGACGAGCTCGTGAGGCCTGCCACTCCCCACTTCGCCTACCAGCTTCGCGCCCGCGTGCGCGAGCTCGTTCTCGACCTGCCCGAGGAGCATCCGGTGCGGCGATACGCGGAGGAGAAGATGGAGCTGCTCGACCGGCTCGGGCACGCCTCCTCGAAGGCGGAGGACAGCCGGCGCGAGCCGCGCACGCGGCCCGGCTGGAGCGAGCTGCCGAGCTCGGCGCCCGCCGACGAGCCGCTGCCGCGGCGATGAACCTCGAAGGAGCCTCGGTGCTCGTCACCGGGGGGACGCGGGGGATCGGCCGGGCGATCGCGCTTCGTCTCGTGGCCGACGGTGCCTCACGCGCGGTGCTCGGCTACATGCGCAACGACGCCGCGGCCGAGGAAGCCGCCGGGCTCGTGCGAGACGCCGGCGCCGAGCCGGTCCTCGTGCGCGGCAACGTCGCCGACGCCGGCGTCGTGGAGGAGCTGGCCGCGGCCGGCCCGTACCGCGTCGTCGTGCACAACGCCGCCACCGGCGTCATCCGGCCCGCGCTCGAGACCGAGGACAAGCACTGGGACTGGACGCTCGCGGCGAACGCCCGGGCGTTGCTCTCCCTCGCCCGGGCTACCGCCCCGGAGATGGAGGAAGGAGCCGCGATCGTCGCGATCTCGAGCCTCGGCTCGCAGCGCGTCCTGCCCAACTACGTCCTCGTCGGCACCTCGAAGGCGGCCCTCGAATCCGTCGTCCGCTACCTCGCCTTCGACCTCGCGCCGCGCGGGATCCGGGTCAACTGCGTCTCGGCGGGCGTCGTGGACACCGAGGCGCTCGACTGGTTCCCGAACAAGGAGCAGATGCTCGCGACGGTCAAACGGACGCCGGCCGGGCGGCTCGTCGAGCCCGAGGACGTCGCTGCCGCCGTCTCGTTCCTCTGCACGCCGGACGCGGCCATGATCTGCGGCCAGACGCTGGTCGTGGACGGCGGCTACTCGCTCGGGGCGTAGACCGTGGAGCCGACCGAGGAGAACCTGCGCGCCTGGGACGCCGTGCACCGGGCCCGCGCCGAGCCGGTGGCGCTCCCGAGCGTCGTGGCGCGCACGCTCGGCGAGCTGAAGGGGAAGCGCGTGCTCCATCTGTTGTGCGGCACCGGCGAGGCGACGGCCACGCTCGCGGAGCTCGGGGCGATCGCGACGGGCGTCGACCCGCGACCGGCCGCGCTCGAGGCCGCGCGGGAGCGGTGGCCGAAGATCCTCTGGATCGACGGCAACCCGCAGTCGCTGCCCCGCCAGCTACGGCGGGGGCGCTTCGACCTCGTCTATTCGGGCGAGGGCGTCCTCGGCGGGCTCGACGATCTCGACGGCTGGGCCACCGGGATCGGCGCCGCCCTGCGCGGGCACGGCGAGCTCCTCGTGTTCGACGACCACCCGGTCGCGGATTGCGTGGACGGCCTGATGCGGTGGCGCAGCGACTACTTTCGCGACCCGGCCGATCCCGACCCGCTATGGCGGATCGGCCAGGTCGTGAGCGCGCTCGCGCGCGCCGGCCTGCACGTCGAGGCGCTGGAGGAGTACCCCGGGGGCACGTCGCGCCGCGGCCACGACCGCCGCGTCCCGGCCACGTTCCTGCTCTACGCGCGGCGCGCGTCCTAGCCGAGCATCTCGAACGCCTCGCCGAGCTCGGCGTCGGTGATCGTGAGCGGCGGGGTGGCCTGGATCAGGGATCCGTCGAGGCCGGCCGGGACGACGAGGACGCCGCGGGCGAGCGCCTCCTCCGCGTCCCCCTCCCGGGCACGCAGCAGTCCACGGCCGTGCCAGCCGGCTCGCTCGAAGCGCTCGCCGGCCGCGCGCACGCGCTCCAGGAGCCTCGGCACCTCTTCGAGGACGACGAGCGCAGCGGCGCACGCGAGCGGGTTGCCGACGTGCGTGTGCGTGTAGACGTCCTCTGGCCCGAGCCGCCAGGCCTCCTCGAGCCCGTCGCGGTAGAAGAGCGCCGCCGAGAGCGGCAGGCCGCCGCCGAGCGCCTTCCCCACGCAGAGCACGTCCGCGACCTCCTCGCCCGGCCACATCTCGCCGGTGCGCCCGAGGCCCGCGTAGATCGAGTCGACGGCGAGGAGCGCCCCGGTCTCGTCGCAGCGGCGGCGCAGCGTCTCGAGAAACCCGTCGGGCGGGACCCGCGAGCCGGCCCTCCCCTGCACCGGCTCGACGACCACGCAGCCCGCGTCCTCGGGGAGCGGCCCCGGATCCTCGCCGTAGGCGCGCCGGTGCACCGGCCCGGGCAGCCACGGGCCGAAGGGCCCGCGGAACCGCTCGAACCCGGTCGCCGCCAGCGCGAGCAGCCCGGTTCCGTGATAGGCGCCCTCGAAGGCGACGATCCCCGCCCGCCCCGTCGCGAGCAGCGCGGTTCGGAGCGCGATCTCGATCGCGTCCTCGCCGCTCACCCCGAGCTTCGCCGGTCGCGGCAGCGCCTCGCGCAGACGTACGGTCACCTCGGCCTCGGCGAGATCGCCGAGCGCGTGCACCACCTGCTGCTCGCGCCACGCCTCGAGGATGCGCGGGTCGCGATGGCCGAGCGCCGCGACCCCGAACCCGCCCGTCAGGTCGAGCAGCTCCCGGCCGTCGGCGAGGGTGACGCGGCAGCCCTCGGCGCGGGCCCAGATCACCGCGCGAGACGAAGCACACGGCCCGCCGTCGCGCGCGCGATCGTCCCGGCCATCGCGGGGTTCTCCTGGAGCCGCCGCAGCGAGTAGCGATACCAGTGCTCGCCGAACGGGACGTAGACGCGCAACCGGTGCCGCTCCGCGACAAGCCGGTCGCGCCGCTCCTCGCGCACCCCGAGCAGCATCTGCAGCTCGTAGTCGAGCGGCGCGAGCCGGCGCCCCGAGATCCGCTCGAGGGACTTCCCGATCAACCACTCGTCGTGTGTCGCGACCCCGACGTAGCAGCCGGCGGCGAGCAGCGCGTCGAGGCAGGCGACGAAGTTCGCGCGCACCGCCTCGTAGTCCGTGAACGCGATCGAGGCGGGCTCGAGGTAGATCCCCTTGCACAGCCGGACGCTCGGCCGCAGGTCGGCAAGCGCGTGGATGTCGTCGAGCGTCCTCCGGAGCCGCGCCTGGAGGACGACGCCGAGATTGTCGTGCCCGTCCTCGCGGAGCTCGCGATAGAGGCGGAGCGTGTCGTCCGTCGTGGACGAGTCCTCCATGTCGATCCGGACGAAGTTGCCGTACCCCGCCGCGGTGCGGACGACGTCGAGGAGGTTCTCGCGGCAGAGCTCGTACGAGAGACCGAGCCCGAGGGCCGTGAGCTTGACGCTCACGTTCGAGTCGAGCGCCGCCCGGTCGATCGCGGCGAACACGTCGCGGTAGGCCTGGGCGATCGCGCGCGTCTCCTCCTCGCGCGTGATCTCCTCGCCGAGGACGTCGATCGTGGCCATCTTGCCGCCGGCGTTGAGGTCGCGCACGCAGGCGACGGCGTCGGCCAGGGTCGCGCCCGCGATGTAGCGCGACGAGAAGAGCTGCACCACGGGCTTCGGCACCGCCGGCAGGAGGCGGACGAGGGCGGAGTCGAGTAGCGACACGGGCGCGGCGATTCTATGCCGCTCCCGTCCGGCTAGCCCTCGCGCATGAAGCCCTGGCGCGCGGCGCTCACGAGCGCCACCGCCTCGGGGAAGAGCACGCGCATCGCGTCGCGGAGGGCGATCGCCTGCTCGTCCACGCCGCCCTGCGGCTGCACCTGCTGCAGCGCGGCCGCGGTCAGCTCGACGGCCGTGTTGAGCGTGAGGGTCGCGAACTGCTCGCGCTGAGCCTCCTGGACGCTCTCGGCCTGCTGCTCGGCGAACTCGCGCAGGCCGCGCATGATCTCCTCGGGATCGCCGCCGAAGGGGAATCCGAAGCCACCGCCTTCCATCACCCCCAGGTTAGCGGCGGACGACCTTCAGCTCGCCGATCAGCCCGAAGACGCGGATCCGGACCCGCGGCGCGGACGGCGCGACGTCGGCCTCGGGGCCGGAGTCGGTCTTGTTCCCGATCAGCAGGAAGCCTGACAGCTCTACGTCGACGTGGTGCGGCACGACGATCGTGGTGTCCGCGACCACCTGCGCGACGGTGACCGTGACTTCGTCGCCGTCGAGCTCGGCCTGCCGCAGGTCGAGGTGACAGTCCCCGATGCCCATCACCACCGACGTGCGGCCGGCGATCCGCAAGTGCCCCTTGCGCGCCGGCTTGCCGATGACGGCGAACGTCCAGCGCACAGGCTTCTGCCGGGAGGGCGGGGCGGCCGCGGCCGGCAGGTCCTCGGTGAGCCGGGCCAGCTCCCCCTGCGAGCGGGCGCCGTAGGCGAGGGCCGCACGGTCGGCCAGCTCCTCGAGCGTGAGCCTGCCCTCCGTCGCGGCTTCCCGGAGACGCGCGATCGCCTGCTCACGCTCCGCGTCCGACGCACGCTTCTCCAGCTCGCCGCTCATTCCAGAGGAAGCTTGTAGTGGCGCTCGACGTCCTCCGTCAACTCTTCGACAGAGCCGAGCGCCGCCTGCATCGCGGCGGCGAACGGCGAGGCGCCGCTCTCGCCGAGCGCCTGCTCGAGCCGCCGCGAAGCCGAGCCGATCGCATCCAGATAGGCGCCGCTCGCGACGCGGGGCTCGGGCTGCAGCGTCGCGGCGAGCGATGCGGCCGCAGTCTCGGCCTCCTCGATCCCTTCCGGGTTGTCGGTCTCGCGGATCTCGGCGAGCCGTGCCCGGAGCTCGGGGAGACGGCCACCGCCTGCAGAGTCCTCCGCCACCTCGCAGAGCGCGGCGAGCGAAGCCGCCTCGCGCACGAGCCGCCGCTCGGTCAGCGGACTGGCATCGGGGTCGAGGGCGAGCCACGCGCGACCTTCGGCCGACTCGAACGCGCAGAGGTAGACGCGCCGTCCAAGCGTCTCGGCGACGAGAACCCCTGCGAGCGCCTCTCCCGGCGCCGCGTGCTCGGCGGCGGCGCTCGCGATGCGCCCGACCTCCCCCCCCACGCCCATCGCGCCAGAATACGGCCGTGGAGGCCTCCGCCCGCACGCAGCACGCGCGCGAGCTGTTCGCGCCGCTCGGCCCGACGTACGACCGCTACGCCCGCCTGCTCTCGTTCGGCCAGGACCCGCGCTGGCGATCGTTCCTCGTCTCGCGGATCCCGCAGGATGCGCGGCGCGTGCTCGACGTGGCGACCGGGACCGCTGCCGTCGCGATCGAGCTCGCCCGTGCGGCCCCCGAGCGAAGGGTCGTCGGAGTCGATCAGAGCCCCGAGATGCTCGCGGTGGGACGCGCCCGGGTCGAGCGCGAAGGCCTCGGCGAACGCGTGGAGCTGCGCGATGGTCGGGCCGAGAGCCTGCCGTTCGCCGACGGCGAGTTCGACGCGCTGACGTTCACCTACCTCCTGCGCTACGTCGACGACGTGCCGGCAACGCTGCGCGAGCTCGCCCGCGTGGTGCGGGCCGGTGGGGGGGTCGCGATGCTGGAGTTCGGCCTCCCCCGCGGCGTCCGGCGCCCGTTCTGGGAGCTCTACGTCCAGGTCGGCCTGCCCGCAGCCGGGGCGGTCGTCTCGCCCGCCTGGGGCGGGGTCGGCCGCTTCCTCGGGCCGAGCATCCGCGACTTCTGGCGGCGGTGGCCGGAGCCGCGGCTGCTCGACGCCTGGCGCGAGGCCGGTCTCGCCGACCTCCGTTCGCGCCGCCTGAGTCTCGGCGGCGGGATCGTCGTGTGGGGACGGCGCACGTGACGGCGGCACGTCCGAGGCCCGCCTTCTACGCGTTGCGTCCCGGGGGCTGGCGCGACTACGTGACGCTGCTGCACCCGCCGTACACGCTCTGGCACCTCTCCTACGTCGCGGTAGGCGCCGCACTCGCGCCGCGGATGGACTGGACGCTCCTCGGCTGGACGACTCTCGCGTTCGCGCTCGCGATGGGGATCGGTGCGCATGCGCTCGACGAGCTGCGCGGGCGACCCCTGCAGACCCGCATCTCGCCGCCGGTGCTCCTCGCGCTGGCGGTCGCCTCGATCTCCGGCGCGTGCGCGATCGGCATCGCCGTCGCGCTCTCGCGGACGCTCTGGCTGCTCGTCTTCGTAGGGGTCGGCGCGTTTCTCGTCGTCGCCTACAACCTCGAGCTATTCGGCGGGAGCTTCCACGGCGGGCTCTGGTTCCCGGCGGCATGGGGAGCGTTCCCGGTGCTCACCGCCTACTTCGCATCTGTGCGGACGCTCCACGGCGCCGCGGTCGCGGGAGCGGCGTACGCCTTCGCCTCGAGCTCCGCGCAGCGGAAGCTCTCGACACCGGTCAGGCTCGTCCGCCGCCGCGTCGTGGCGGTGAGCGGCGAGGCGCGACTCGACGACGGGACGGCCCTGCCGTTGGACGCGGACGCGCTCGCAGCCGTGCCCGAAGCGGCGCTGAAGGCGCTCGTCGCCGCGACCGTGCTCGTGGCGGCCGCGTTGCTCCTGCTCCGCGCGGGCTAGCGCCTACACTCAGGAACGGTGGCGCTGACGACGATCGCCGATCTCATCTTCGCCGGCGGCGTCGTGGTCGCTGCGCTGGGCCTCGCCGGGGCGGCCCTGCAGCGCGTGTCGGTGCCCCTGCTCTCCGTGGTCACGGTGCTCGAGGCTGCCGCAGCCGTCGGCATCTGGGTCGCGTTCGCCCTCCGCCACGACCGGCCACTCGCCGTGGCGGCGGGCGGGCTCACCGTCTGTGCGCTCGCCGCGGGCGGCGCCCTTCTCCTCCGCCGCGCCTTGAAGCGCGTCGGCGCGATGGACGCCCGTCTCGCCGAGGCGCAGGCGGGGCTCCTCGCGACGGTCGAGCAGCAGAAGGCGGCACTCGCCAAGGAGCTCGAGCTCACGCTTGCGCGCGCCCGCGCGGATTCCCGCTCCCTCCTGGAGGAGCAGGAGCGGCAGATCGCGGAGGAGCGTCGCGCGCTCGTCGAGCAGCGCGAGCACGACGCGACCGCGGCGCTCGGCGACAAGCTCAACCACGTGCAGGCGCAGGTCGAGCAACGCCTCGCCGGCTGGTCACAGGACCTCGACCGCATCGCCGAGGCGACGAAGAAGCGGATCGCGGAGCTCGAGCAGCGGCAGCAGCAGCTGCTGCGCGAGATCGAGCTCCGGCTCGCCGCGGACGCCGAGCGGCTGTCCGCCGAGAGCGAGGAGCAGCGCACCGCCGTGGCTCGGCTTCGCTCCGACCTCAACCGGACCCTCGAGGACGCGCTGGGGGTCGTCCAGGGAGAGCTCGAGGCGCACGCGGCGGAGCGCCGCCGGGCGCTGCAGGAGCTCGAGACCCGAATGGCCCGCCGGGAACGCGAGCTCGCAGAGCAGGCGCAGCGGGAGGAGGCCGACGCAGTGCAGCGGGTGCGAACGGGCTTCGAGGACGTCTCGCGCCGGCAGATCGAGCAGCTCGAGCGCGCGGTCGACCGGGCGGTCGCATCCCACGCGGACGAGGCCGCCCAGCGCTTCGCCCAACTCGTGAAGAGCTCCCGCGAGGACGCCGCGAAGCGCCTCGCGCGCGAGCTGGAGCGCGCTGTGAGCGCGTTCTCGCGAGAAGCGGAGACGGTGCTGGCCGAGCGGCTGGCGCATGTCGGCGACGCCGGCGCCCAGCGGCTCGAGCACCGCGTCTCGAACGTCGACAAGGAGCTCGAGCGCCGCCACGAAGAGCTCGTCGCGGCCCAGGACCTGCGGCTGGGCGAGCTCGAGGCGGAGATACGCCGGCGGATCGAGGAGCTCCGGGCCGACATCGAGGCGGAGCGTGGCGTGCTCGAGGCGCGCCTGCAGGAGGCTCTCCGCCGCCTCGGCGCCGCCGCGGCCGTCCGCGGTTCGTAGGCCGGACCTTTACAGAAAATTGGTCTAACAAAGCCCGGGAGGGTTCGTCGGTACCAGCGCGAACCTGGTGAAGCCATGAGCGAGACGACGGCCCCCATCCTCGAACCCCTCTTCGACGAGCGCTCGAAGGTCGAGAGCTGGCGCCTCCACATCCTCATCGAGACGGGATACCCGCTCTCGATCGCAGAGCGGATAGCCGTGAGCGAGGCCGACCTTCACCTCGCCTGCGAGCTGCTGGGCCAGGGCTGCAAGCCCGAGACGGCCGCCGAGATCCTCCTCTAGCTCGTCAGCGCCTCCCAGGGGGCGCGAGTACGCTGGGCCGATGGCCAAGGTCGAGGCCCTCCCCTACGACGATCGGACCGTCTACTCGGTCGCCGCGTTCAACCGCGGCGTCGGGCAGTGGATCTCGCGGCTGCCGACGGTCTGGGTCGAGGGCGAGGTGACGGGGCTCCGCCGGCACGAGCGGTGGGCGACCGTCTTCTTCACCCTCAAGGATCCGGCCGACGGATCGTGCGCCGGCGTGGCGATGGCACGCGGCAGGTTCGACGCGCTGCGGCTCGACCTCGAGGACGGCGAGTGCGTCCACGTCTTCGGACGGCCCGAGCTGTACGAGCAGCGAGGCGAGTTCAAGCTCCGCGCGCTCACGATCGAGCGCTTCGGCGCCGGCGCTCATCTGGCTTCGCTCGAGCGTCTCAAGGCGAGCCTCGCGGCGGAGGGCCTGTTCGCCGATGCGCGCAAGCGGCCGCTCCCCCTGCTGCCCCGCCGGATCGGCGTCGTGACCGGGAACGACGCCGCCGCCAAGAGCGACGTCGTCACGACGATTCGCTCCCGCTTTCCCCCGGCGTCCGTGCTCGTCGCCGAGACGTACGTCCAGGGGCCGCGCGCCGCCGCCGAGATCGTCGCGGCGATCGGAGCTCTGTGCGCGGAGCCCGACGTCGACGTCGTCGTCCTGACGCGCGGCGGGGGGAGCTTCGAGGATCTCCTCCCCTTCAGCGACGAGCGCGTCGTGCGTGCCGTCGCCGGCTGCCCCGTTCCCGTCGTCTCGGCGGTCGGCCACGAGCAGGACACGCCGCTCTGCGACCTTGCGGCCGACGTCCGGGCCTCGACGCCGACGGCCGCCGGGAAGCTCGTCGTGCCGGAGCTGACCGAATTGTGCGGCGGCCTCGACCGCGCCCGCGAGGCGCTCGCGCGCAATGTGCAGCGCTCGCTCGACCGGGACCGCCAGCGGCTCGCTCGACTGGGAGAGCGGCTGCGGACACGCCCCCGCAACGCCGTCGAGCGGGCGGCCCTGCGGCTCGACCGGTCTCGCGAACGACTGCGGCTGGCTCCCGCGCTCGCGGTCGAGCGGAAGCGGGCGGCGCTCGAGACGAGTGCGGCGAAGCTCGCCGCGTTGTCACCTGTGCAAACACTGGAGCGAGGGTACGCGATCGTCCGGACGGCGCCCGATGGCGTGGTCTCGTCCGCCTCCGGCCTCTCCCCGGGCACGCGAGTCGACGTCACGCTCGCCGAGGGCGGGTTCGGGGCACGCGTGGAGGACGTGACGCCGTGACCGAGCCCCGGGAGCCCACGTTCGAGCAGGCCCAGGCCGAGCTGGAGCAGATCGTCGAGCGGCTCGAGCGCGGCCAGGCACCGCTCGACGAGGCGCTGAGGCTCTGGGAGCGCGGCGAGGAGCTCTACGCGTTCTGCCGCTCGAAGCTCGACGCCGCCGAGGGTCGCGTCGAGGAGCTCGCGCGCCGCGCCGAGCAGTCGAGACCGCCCGCCGCACCGCACGGCCGGCCAGGCGCCGACTAGCGCACCGCCGTGCGCGCGGCCGGGCGATCGGGCTCGGCCGTGGCCTCCGCTGTCGCAAGCTCGGCCCGGTCCGCCGTCGGCATCACACGCAGCATCGCGAACGAGAGCCCCTCGCGAGCGAGGAAGAGGAGGCCGACACCGATTCCGACCGAGGCCTCGATCGCCTGCAGCCCGAAGCCGTAGGCGACGCCGACGCTGTACGAGACGCCGTACCCGACGAGGGCCGAGGCGATCGCGACCTGGACGAGACCGACGTTGCCGGGCCAGAACGGGAAGATCGTCACGACGTTCATCAGCAGCAGGACGACTCCGGCCGCCGGCAGCGGCGAGTGGATGTCGAAGGCGCGCATGGCCGTGTAGACCGCGAAGATCTGGCACGTCCAGCCGCAGATCTGGAAGAAGACCGCGCCCGCCGCGCCGGCCGGCGACCGCATCACGCCCAGACCGACCCGTCCCATGCTCAGCAACCGCCGCACGGGGCCGAGCCCGTCGAGCGAGATGAGCGTGGGCCGGCGCGCCGTGGCGAAGGCGAACGCGAACAACCCGACCCCGAGGGCGATCACCGCGAGCAGGCTGGCCCGGGCCGACGTGGGGATGCTCGCCGTGACCACGACGTAGAGGATCAGCAGCAGCACCGGAACGATGTCGAAGACGCGGTGCGCGAACACCGTCCCGACGAGCGTCGCCCACGCCCCCTTGCGCCCGGGCATCTTCCGCGTCAGCACGGCGACCCGCGCCAGCTCGCCGATCCGCCCGGGCAGGACGGCGTTCGCGAACAGGCCCACCGAGAACGCCGAGAAGACGAGCGGCAGGCGCGGCTGCGGCGGCTCCATGGCCGAGTGGATCACGGTCGTCCACGCAAGTGCCCGGACGACTACCGAGAGGAGGTTGAGCGCGATCGCGACGACGACCCACTCCCACCGCACCACGCTGAACGCGTCGCCGATCGCGGTGAGGCTGCCGTGCCTCCACCACAGCAGTCCGCCGACGGCTGCGAGCACCACCAGCCCGGCCGCGACGCGCGCGACGCGGCCGGGCGAGAGGCGCGACAGGCGGCGAGTCGACGCCGAGGCAGGTTCGATCGGGGGCTGCATCGGGCCATTATCGTCGGCGGCCCGGTGCGCCTTCGCTCCCCGCACGACCGACAGATCGTCCGTCTCGCGCTGCCGGCGCTCGGCGCGCTCGCGGCCGAGCCGCTCTACGTCCTTGCGGACACCGCGATCGTGGGCCACCTCGGACGGCCGCGGATCGCGGCCCTCGGACTCGCCGGGACGGTTCTGGCCGGAGGTTTCACGATCTTCAACTTCCTCACCTGGGGGACGACGGCCGTCGTGGCGCGAGCCTCCGGCGCGGGTCGGGAACAGGACGCCGCGCGGCTCGCCGCGCAGGCGCTCTGGGCGTCGCTCGGCATCGGACTCGCGTTGCTCGTCGGCTGCGAGATCGTCGGAGCTCCGCTTCTGCGCGGTCTCGGAGGTCACGGCCGTTCGGGCCACTATGCGCTTCTCTACTTCCGCATCGCGGCGGCCGGACTGCCGGCGGCGCTCGTCGCCCTCGCCGGGCAGGGCTACCTCCGGGGCGTCTCGAACCTGCGGCGGCCACTCGAGATCGTCGTGGCGGCGAACGTCGCGAACCTTCTGCTCGAGCTGCTCTTCGTCTACGGCCTCGGCTGGGGGATCGCGGGCTCGGCAGCAGGCACGGCCGTCGCCCAGGCCGGGATGGGCGCGGCCTTCGTCGTCGAGCTCCTGCGGCCGCACGCGCCGTCGCGGCGGCCGAGCCTCCGGGAGATGAAGCCGCTCTTCCGGATCGGCAGGCAGATCTTCGTCCGCACGGCGGCGCTCTACGCCTCCTTCCTCGTGGCCGCGTCGGTGCTCGCGCGGATGGGGGACGCAGAGATCGGGGCGCACCAGATCGCCTACCAGCTCTTTCTCTTCCTCTCGCTCCTCCTCGACGCCGTGGCCATCGCCGGGCAGGTCATCGTCGGCCGGATGCTCGGCGCGGGAGACGCGGCCGGCGCCCACGCGGCCGCCGTGCGCATGATCGGCTGGTCGGTGGCGATCGGGGTCGTCTTCGCCGTCGTACTCGCGCCGCTCGCCCAGGCGCTGCCCCGCGCGTTCACCGCCGATCCAGGCGTCCTCCACCAGGCCGCGCTCCTCTGGCCCTTCCTCGCCGCGATGCAACCGCTCGGAGGGGCGGTATTCGCTCTCGACGGCATCCTGATCGGCGCCGGCGACACGCGCTTTCTCATGTGGTCGATGCTCGCCGCGAGCGGTCTCTTCGTCCTGCTCGCAGGGCTCGCCCTCTCCTTCGGCTGGGGAGTGATCGGGGTGTGGGCGGCGCTCGACGTCCTCATCGCCGCCCGGCTCGTGCTCCTCGCCCCTCGCCTCGCCCGCGGCCGCTGGGCGGTGGTCGGCTGGAACTAGACTGTGCCGATGGAGGGCCTCGCCGAGCTGCACACCCACCTCGGGGGCTCGGTCTCGTCCGACATCCTCTGGTCGCTCGCGCACCGCCAGGGCATCGCCCTGCCGGTCAAGGACTTCTGGGACTTCGACCGGCTCGTGACCGTGTCCGACCCGCGCGGGGTCCCCGACCTCGACGCGCTCGACGCGATCTATCACTGGACGGAGCTGATCCAGTCGAGCCCCGCCGCCGTCGAGGTCTCGGTGCACGGCGCGATCGGCGGCGCGTACCGCTCGCAGGGGATCACGACGCTCGAGCTTCGCTTCAACCCGATGAAGCGGAACCGCGGCGGCGAGCGCGACCTCGACCACATCATCCTCGCGGCGATCCGGGGGCTCGACGTCGCGAGCCTCGAATATCCGCAGGTGAGGGCGGGACTGATCCTGATGATGGACCGGACGTTCTCGCCGCACCAGAACGAGGTCATCGTCGAGAAGGCACTTCGCTGGGCGCCGCGCGGCATCGTGGGGATCGACATCGCGGGGCCGCGTCCCGGCGGCGAGCGATACGACTACTCCCAGGTGCAGCCGATGGTGGAGGAGGCCCGCGCGGCCGGTCTCGGCGTGACGATCCACGTCGGCGAGGAAGGCGGCGCGATCGGCCGTGCCGAGATCGGCGAGGTGCTCGAGGTGCTGCAGCCGGACCGGATCGGGCACGGGATCCTCGCCGCCGGCGATGCCGAGCTGATGCGCGAGCTACGTGAACGCGAGGTCGTGCTCGAGATCTGCCCGACCTCGAACCTCCTCACCAAGTCGCTCCCCGACGAGGACGCGGTCCGCGACGTCGTTCGGACGTTCGTCGACAACGGCGTCCTGTTCACGATCGCGACGGACGGCCCCGAGATGATGCGGACGCACCTTCGGGACGAGTTCGATCTCCTGCTGAGAATCGGTGCGCTGACGCAGGAGGAGCTCTCAGAGGCCAACCTGCGCGGGCACGAAGCGAGCTTCGTCCGCGGAGCGCACGCCGCCGAGCCGAATACCCCCGTCGGCCGATAGGCGAGCCTCCGGCGCGGCCATAGCGTGCCGGGCCATGAGAGGCAGCGACAAGGCACGGCTCGACCTCACCGAGCGGCAGCTCGAGATCGTCGCGCTGATCGCGCGCGGGTGCTCGAACGACGAGGTCGGAGAGCGTCTCGGCATCTCGCCCAGAACGGCGAAGGCGCATTGCGACGTACTGCGCCAGAAGCTCGGCGTGCCGAGGCGGCGGCAGATCCCTGCCGCGTTCAAGGCGCTCACAGGCGAAGACCCCCTCGCACGTGAGCTTGCGCCGGCCCTCGCCGGCGCCGGGGGCTGACGGCGACCCACGCTCGGGCCCTACACCGAGCGCGGGGCCCCCGCTCGGCGCACTCGTGACACGCGCTTGATGGTGGAGTAGGGTCCGATCTTCCCGGCCCGTCGGGCCGGTCAGGGGAATGGTGGAGACGATCACACTGGCGTCCTCGCCGGCGCTCGACCACATCATCGAGCGGCCACGGCTGATCGCGCGGCTCGCCGAGGGAGGCGGCTCGCGTGTCTCGGTCCTGGTGGCTCCGGCGGGCTACGGAAAGACGACGCTGGCGCGTCAATGGTCGCAGCGCCAGTCGAGCCCCGTGGCCTGGTATCGCACCACGCGGGCGTCCGGCGACGTGGCGCTGCTCGCCGTACAGCTCGACGAGCTGCTCGCATCGATCGCTCCCGAGCTGCCGCGCGAGCCGGGGAGGGTCGCGTCGATCGCCTCCGTCAACCCGAGCCCGCAGCCGCTGGGGCGTGCGATCGTCCGGACGCTCGAGCCGCTGCCGCCGGAGACGCTCCTCGTCGTCGACGAATGGGAGGCAGCGGCGACGGCCGAGGCCGAGGAGCTTCTGTCGATGCTCGTCGAGGGGCTGGCGATCCGGTTCCTGATCACGACGAGAGCGCGGCCCGACTGGTTCACGCCGCGCCTCGAGGTGTACGGGGAAGGACTCGAGATCGGCATGGAGGATCTCGCGATGACCGACGACGAGGCGACCAGGGTCCTCGCCGCGGTCGGTGCCGTCGCGGGTCGCGCACGGCTCATGCGCACCGCCGCCGGCTGGCCTGCAGTCCTGGGCCTGGCGGCTATGAGCGGCGACGTCGACTTCACGTCGAGCCATCTCCTCTCCCACACGCTCTACGACTTCCTGGCGAGCGAACTGCTCGCCGCCGCCGCGGAGGAGACGCAGTCGTCGCTGATGCTGCTCGCGGTGGCCTCCGTCACCGACGTCGAGGTGGCCGGAGTCCTCCTCGACACCGGCACGGACCGCGTGCTCGAGGACGCTCAGGCCCGCGGGCTTCTGTCCGTCACCGACCGCAAGTCGCTGTCGCTGCACCCGCTGCTGCGAGAGCTGCTCATTCGGCGGTTCTGTGAGGCGGATCGTGAAATCCGCCTGTCGCTGCTCGCGCGTTCCCGCAGGCTCTTCGAGGCGCGCCACTGGGACGAGGCGCTGTGTGTAGCCGAGGTGGCGCAGGACCCTGTCTTCGTGACGGACGCCCTCGGAGCGGCCCTCGACGACCTGCTCGCAGCCGGCCGAACGAGCAGCCTCCAGCGCTGGGTCGCCGCCGCGCGCGCGGCCGGAGCCGAAGGCGGGCTGATCGACTATGCCGAAAGCGAGGCCCTTCTGCGCGCCGACGAGCTCGACAAGGCTCTGGCCCTAGCCGGCCAAGCAGGGCGTTCGCTCGAAGGAGATCTCGCGGCGCGCGCACACATCGTCGCCGGCCGCTCGGCGGACTTGATGGATCGTTGGGAGGCTGCGGAATCGCACGCGCACGCTGCGACCGCGCTGGCGCAGTCCCAGGCGACACGCGAAGGAGCCCTATGGCTTCACTACCTGGCCGGAGTTGCACCTGAAGCACCTGACCTGAGTGACCGGCTTGAGCAGTTCAGTCGCAGCGCCCGGGCAGGCGTCCAGCAGTCTCTGATGCGCGCGGCGGGTGCGGTGACGCTGGCACAACTGGAAGGCGACCTCGAGTTGTCAATTGCCGATGCGCGCTCCGCACTCTCCCTTGCTGACGAGGACGTCGATCCAATCGCGCGCACGGGGCTATTGAGCACGTACAGCTACACACTCATCGCGATGTGCAGGTATCGAGAGAGCCTGGAGCACATTGAGGCGCTCAAGCGCGTAGCGGAGACATGCGGGGTCGAATTCCCCCTTGCGTATGCGGAGCTCTTCCGGGCTAGGGCGCTTACTGGAATGCGACGATTCGGGGTGGCCTCCCGGACCCTGTCGACGCTCGAGCGGCAAGTGCAAGGCCAGCCGGGCAGCTATTTCCTGGGGAGCATCCCTGTTGAGCGCGCACGGTTGTTCGCAAGTTGCGGCGATCTGCGGCGAGCCCTTGAAGTTCTCTCGCCGGGGCCGCCCGAGCAGTTGAGTAAGACGGTGCGCGGTGAGTTTCTAGGTTGGCAAGCGCTTCTCAATGCAGCTGCGGGTGAGTCCGATCGTGCGCGCACGCTCTCTGCGGAGGCGCGGGTGGCGAGTCGGGCGAACGAGGCGCAGACGCTTTCGTCGCTCGCAGACACGATCGCCGCTATACAGGACGCCAAGGAACGGGTGTCGACCGAAGCAGTACAGACAGTGGTCGATAGCGGTTTCTGGGATCCAATTGTAATTGCGATCCGCGCTGCGCCGGCCCTTGGGGTGTTCATTTCAGAGAACTTGGCTTGGCGCGGCTGGCTGCAGCGCCTCCTCGCCGCCTCTTGCGACACCTCATTGGCGAACCAGATCGGACTACGAGTACCGCGTCCGGCAAGGCGGGATGCCGCGCTGACGCCACGCGAGAGCGAGATCCACGAATTGATCGCGCAGGGCCTGACGAACGAAGAGATCGCCAAATTGCTCTTCATCAGTCTCTCGACGACGAAGGTGCACGTGAAGCACATCTACAACAAGCTCGGCGTTCGATCGCGGCTCGAAGCCGCTCGGGCTCTACGGGACGACGTCTAGCGCAAGGGGGAGATCCTCATCGCCTTGCGCGAGCTGAGCGCGCTCCCGCATGAACGACGCGCCTCGTCCGGAGCGGTAATCGTCGTCGGCAGCCGCGAGAATCGCCTCGAAGGCAGCAACGACCGTGGTGTCGAACTGCGTCTCGACTGCCTGCGCAAGACGCATGCGGGCGACGCGGCTCGGCAGAGCTTCCCGATAGGGCCGATCGGAGGTCATGGCGTCGTAGGCGTCGGCGACCCCGATGATCCGGGCCAGCAAAGGGATCTCATCGCCCCGCAATCCATCCGGGTAGCCCATGCCGTCGATGCGCTCGTGATGGGAGCGCACGATGTCGGCAATCTCGGAGTAGTCGTCGACGTTGCGCAGGATCCGCTCGCCGATCTCGGAATGCTTCTCCATGTGCCGCCGCTCCTCCAGCGTCAGCGGCCCCGGCTTCTCCAGCAGGCCCGCAGGGAGTCCGATCTTCCCTATGTCGTGAACCAGACCGCAGAGGTGGGCGAGCTCTTGCCTTTCCTCGGATAACCCCATCCGCTGGGCGATGTCCCTTGCAAAGATGGCCACTGCCGCAGAGTGACCTGCGGTGTACTGATCTCTGGCGTCGAGGGTGGCCACTAGGGCGGTCGCGAACGAAAGGCTCGCCCTGCGGAGTCGATCGTTGGCCGCGCCAAGTCGATTCGTCGCCTCCTTCTCCTGCTGATAGAGGTGTAGAAGCCGTTGGGCGGCTAGCGTCGGGACGAAAGAGACGAGAACGAGGTCCAGGGAATACGCGTGGTATCCATAGACGTAGAGGGCGAGCACCGGGACGTAGAGGGGCACAGTCAGCAAGGTCGGCGATGCGATCGCTCGGAGGTGAGCGACCGCATCGTTCCCGCGGACAAATGCGGTGGCGGTACTGAAGAAGCCGTCCGCAACCACCCAGATGATCGAGGCCACGAGGCTCGCCAGTAGGTATTGCCCGACGGCCGATGGGTGCGGAACAAGCTTGGTCGCCGCGAGACCGGCGGCGGCCGCTGTAAGTCCCCGCACTGGCGTGTAAACGCTCCACTTCAGGCGCGAGTCGCGAAGATCCCACACGTTAGACAGGGCGCCTACCGCGAATCCCCCGAGTGGCCCAAACACGATCGCCGAAAAGACGAGTGGAAGAAAGGTGATCGAAATCCAGCTGCGCTCGTCGAGTGCGACGACCTGCCGCTCAGCGGCCGCCGCAATGACAGCCAGCACGAAGAGGGCCCACAGCCGAGGCAACCGGTAACCGTCGAGCCAAAGTGCGCTGACGGCTGCGACGGAGCCCGCGGTCAAAAGGCAGGCCCAGACCGCTGAACGGCGATCGGCGCTGCCCAGACCTTTGAATAGCCGGTCCAGCCTTGCGCGTCCCCCAAAAGGGGTATACGCTGCCGGTGCCGTCAGTCCCCGATCGATCGGAGTTCTCAATGCGTTCCCTTAGCGGTATTGCCGCCCGCGCAACCATCGCGGGCTCGACGAAGAACTGGTAGAGCCGTCGCATAGTCCGTTATCCACACCGTGTGATCATCCCCCCTGCGGGGGATCCGGGCACGAGGTGTGAGACGGACAGACGCTTTCATGGGCGCCGGGTGACCTTCACCCGGCGCTTCGTTTTTCCTTTGTCCACAGCCGCGCGACGCCGTTCTGTGGACAGGCCAAGCTAGCCGATCAAGCCGCGGCGGAAGCCGACCGCGACCGCGTGCGCACGCGACCGCGCCTGGAGCTTCGCGAGCAGGTGCCTCACGTGCGACTTCACCGTTTCCTCCGACAGGAAGAGCTTCTGGCCGATCTCGCGGTTGACGAGCCCGTCGGAGATGAGCTGCAGCACCTCGATCTCACGCACCGTCGGTTCCTGCTCCAGCTCGCGCAGCGGGCTCTGGAGCGGGATCACGTCGGCGCCACCGGCACCACGACGTCTCGCGGCCACCTCTTCGAAGCGGCGCGAGTGCGTCAGATAACGGCTGAGGATCTCCTTGCGCTCCGCAGCATCCACGCCCCGAGTATCGGCGGCTCTTCGGAGCCGCTTTAGCGCGTCTGCCTACCTCGAACGGGTGTCCGGCGCGACCGCCGGGTTGGAGCTGCCCGAGGTGTCTTGCGGGAGCGCCGATTCGTCGGCCGCTGCGGGCGTGTGCTCCTCCGCCACGCCGACGTGCTGCACCGTCGCCTGGTCGACGTTGAGCGGGTGATGGCACGCGGCGAGGTGCCCATTCCCGTAGTCGACGAGCGGCGGTTCGATCTGACGGCAAACGTCGGTCGCGTAGCGGCAGCGAGGATGAAACCGGCAGCCGCTCGGCGGGTTGATCGGGCTCGGGACGTCGCCCTCGAGCACAATGCGCTCCCGTTTCTCGGCAAGGTCCGGATCCGGAATCGGGACGGCCGAGAGAAGCGCCTCGGTGTACGGCATGATCGGCCGCTTGTACAGCTCCTCCGCCGGCGAGAGCTCGACGATCTTGCCGAGGTACATCACCGCGATCCGGTCGCTCACATGCCGCACGACGCCGAGGTCGTGCGCGATGAAGATGTACGTGAGCTGGAAGTCGTTCTGCAGGTCGTCGAGCAGGTTCAGCATCTGCGACTGGATGGACACGTCGAGAGCCGAGACCGGCTCGTCCGCGACGATGAGCTTCGGCCGGAGCGCGAGCGCGCGCGCGATCCCGATCCGCTGCCGCTGCCCACCCGAGAACTCGTGCGGGAAGCGGTTGTAGTGCTCCGGCGAGAGCCCCACCGTCTCGAGGATCTCGCCGACCCGCCGCTTCTGGTCGTTGCGGCTGCCCAGGTTGTGGATCCGCATCGGATCGGACACGATCGTCCCGACGCGCTTGCGCGGGTTGAGCGACGCGTACGGGTCCTGGAAGACCATCTGCATCTCGCGCCGCAACGGCCGGAGCCGGCGCGTGCCGAGATTCTGGATCGGCGTTCCCTGGAAGATGATCTCGCCGTCCGTCGGCTCGAGCAGGCGCACCACCGTTCGCCCGAGGGTCGACTTGCCGCAGCCCGACTCGCCGACGAGCCCGAGCGTCTCCCCCTCCCGCACAGCGAAACTCACGTCGTCGACGGCGTGCACATGCGCGACCTCGCGCTGCAGGATCCCCTTGCGGATCGGGAAGTACTTCTTGACGTGGCGAACCTCGAGGAGCGCGGACTCGTTCGACGCGCTCGACTGCTCGAGCGCGGTCACGCGGCCTCCACCGAGCTGCCGGAGATCGTCCGGTCGCGGTTGCTCCGCTTGAAGTCGACGTCGAGCCAGCAGCGGTCGAGATGGCCCGGAGACTCGACGCGGTTCTCGAGCCCGGGCTCCTGCATGCACTTGTCGAACGCATGCGGACACCGCGGCCGGAACTTGCAGCCCTCCGGGAGGTTGATCAGCGACGGCGGGCTGCCCTCGATCGTGTGCAGCCGCTCCGGCCGCGGCCGGTCGAGGCGCGGGATCGACCCGAGCAGCCCCCACGTGTACGGCATCTGGGGGTCGTAGAAGACGTCGCGCTTCGAGCCGCGCTCGACGACGCGGCCGGCGTACATGACGATGATCTCGTCCGCGATGTCGGCGATCACGCCGAGATCGTGCGTGATGAAGATCACGGCCGAGTCGAAGTCGTCCTTGAGGCGGTTCACGAGCTCGACGATCTGTGCCTGGATCGTCACGTCGAGCGCGGTCGTCGGCTCGTCCGCGATCAGGATCGACGGGTTGCAAGACAGGGCCATGGCGATCATCGCGCGCTGCCGCATCCCGCCGGAGAACTGGTGCGGGAAGTCGTCGACGCGCGTCTCCGGGTTCGGGATCCCGACCTGCCGCAGAAGCTCGATCGTGCGCGAGCGGGCCTGCCGCTTGTCGATGTTCTCGTGTGCCTGGATCGCCTCGACGATCTGCTCGCCGATCCGGTAGACCGGGTTCAGGGAGGTCATCGGATCCTGGAAGATCATCCCGAGCTCGTTGCCGCGGAAGCTCTGCATGTCGCGGTCCGAGATCTTGAGCAGGTCGGTCCCCTTGTAGAGCACCTCGCCCTCGAACCGCGCGTTGACGCCGCGCGTCAGCCCCATGAGCGTCATCGCGGTCACGCTCTTGCCCGAGCCCGACTCGCCGACGATGCCGAGCACCTTGCCGCGCTCGAGCTCGAACGAGATGCCGTCCACCGCCCGGACGATCCCGTCCTCGGTCGCGAAGCGGACTTTGAGGTCCTTGACCTCCAGCAGCCGCTCGGCCATCAGCTCAACCGGATCCGCGGATCGAGGTACGCGTACGCCAGGTCGACGAGCAGCGTGAAGACGACGATGAACATCGCGCCGTACAGCGTCACGCCCATCAGCGGCGGCAGGTCCTGCGTCTGGATCGACTGCGCCGCGTACCAGCCGACGCCGTGCAGGTTGTAGACGCTCTCGGTGATGATCGCCCCGCCCCCGAGCACGGACGCGAAGTCGAGGCCGAACAGAGTCACGATCGGGATCAGCGAAGCGCGCAGGACGTGCTTGACGAGGATCCGCCGCGTCGAGAGCCCCTTCGCCTTCGCGGTGCGCACGAAGTCCTCGTTGATCGTGTCGAGGATGTTCGAGCGGAGGACACGCCCGTAGAAGCCGATGAAGAGAATGGCGAGCGTGAACCAGGGCAGGAGCAGGTGGTAGAACCACTGCACCGGGCTCGAGGTCAGCGAGACGTAGCCGCCGTCGGGGAACCACGAGACTCCCCCGCCCTCGCCGGCGAGGAAGTAGCGCAGGATCAGCCCGAGCCAGGCGACCGGCAGCGAGATCCCGATCAGCGCCAGCGCGGTGATGACGCGGTCCGAGAGGCGGCCCGCGGTGACCGCGGAGATCAGCCCGACGAGGATGCCGAACCCCATCCAGATGATCCCGGCGCCGATCGAGAGCGAGAAGGTGGCGGGCAGCCCCTGCTTGATCTGCTGCACCACGTTCGTCTGGTTGTAGTACGAGACGAGCTTCGCCGTGAATAGCGACTTCACGAGGTCGTACCACTGGACGATGAACGACTGGTCGAGTCCCAGCCGGTGCCTGATCGCCGCGACGTTCGCCGGGGTGGCCACCTTGCCGGCGATGCGCTGCGCCGGGTCCCCGCCGGGGATGACGATGAAGATCAGATAGACGATGAAGCTGACGGCGATCAGCACGAGGAGCATCCCGAAGATCCGCCGGACGATGTAGGCGCCCACCTAGCTCCTCACCCGTGCTCGATCCTGATCTTGGCGCGCGGGTCGAGCGCGTCCCGCAGGCCGTCGCCGAAGACATTGATCGCGAGCACGGTGATCGCGATCGCGATCCCGGCCCAGAGGCTGATCTGCGGCGCGGTCGACAGCCTGCTCGACCCCTCCTCGATCATCGTGCCCCACGACGGGTTCGGGAGCTGGACGCCGGCACCGAGGTACGAGAGGCCGACCTCCGTCAGGATCGCGTTGGCGACGATGAGCGTGAAGAGGACGAGCACGGACGAGGCGATGTTCGGCAGCAGCTCCGTGAACATGATCCGCACCGATCCGGCTCCCTGCGCGGTCGCCGCCTCGACGAACTCGCGGTTGCGCAGCGCCAGCACCTGCCCACGTAACGGCCTGCCGATGTACGGGATGAAGACGAACGCGATCACGAGGATCGTGATCCAGAGGCTCGAGCCCGAGAGGTTGATCCCGAAATGGTGGAAGCCGTTGACGGACAGCGCCGTGCCGAGCGCGATGCCGAGCAGCACGACGGGGAACGCCCAGATCAGGTCGAAGAAGCGCGAGATGACCCAGTCGACGATCCCGCCGAAGTAGCCTGCGAGCAGGGCGAGAATCACCGAGAGCGCCGTGCAGATCGCGGCCGAGGTGACCCCGATGAAGAGGGAGTTGCGGCCGCCGTAGAGGAGCCGCGTGGCGACGTCGCGGCCGAGCTCGTCCGCCCCGAGAATGTACTTACCGCCGGCCGCGCCCCATTGCGCGCCGATCGGAATGCCGCCGAAGACGATCTGCGGCTGGCCGTTGACGATCTTGGTGCCGCCCTGGGAGATGACGTGCACCTTGCGGCCGTTGACGGTGATGACGCCGCCCGAGTTCGTGTCGTTCTGGCCGAGGCCCGACACGTGCCGCGAGTAGAGCGGCGCGAGCAGGCAGCAGACGACGATGAGGATGAAGACGCCGAGGAAGGCGAGCGCCACGTAGTTGCGGCGCAGCCGCCGGCCCGCGAGGACCCAGGGGCTCCGGCCCTGGATCTCCTTCGTCGCACCTTCTTCCGCCGCCAGCTCGGCGGCGGTGTCGAGAGTGAATTCCTCTTGGCCGGTGGTCGCCACGGGTGCGTGTTGCTGCGTATGTCAGAAGGGCCGGGCCGGTGCGGCGGCGCGCCGTGCGCCGCCGCACCGACATAGGCCCGTTACTTCCTGCAGAACTGGGCTACGTCGTCGTTGTTGTCGTCGAAGATGTCGCACGCGACGTTCATCTTCGTCGAGAAGAAGGACGTGAGGATGCCGTTGAGATACGGAGCGGTCGACGCGTACTTGACCATCAGGTCGCGATCGATAGCCGCCCACTTCGCGTTGGTGCTCGGCGACAGGGCCTGATTCGGCGGCAAGGCCGCGAGCTTCTCCATCTGCGTGTTCATCGCCGGCACGTTGACGTTGCCGTAGTTGTTGTTGTGGACCTTCGTGATCCGGTTGCCGTTCTGGAGCACGTTGAACCAGTCGGTCGGATACGGGTAGTCCTCGAACCAGTCGGTGAAGCCGATCTGGGCCTTCGTCGACTGGTTGCCGACGATCGTGAAGTAGTTCGCGCCTGCCAGCGCCTTCAGCTTGGCGTTGTACCCGATCTTCTTCAGCTGGCCCTGCAGGTACTCGCCGGTCGAGAGGTCGACGGCCACGTCGGAGATCGTGTAGACGGTGACCGTGTCTCCCTTCGTCCCGGACTGCTGGACGAGCTGCTTCGCCTTCTGCAGGTTGTACGGATACGGGGTCGGCGTGATCTTCTTGTACTGCGGATAGCTCGGCGGCAGGAAGTTCCACGTCGGAACGCCGAGGCCGCCGCGGAGGTTGACGAGCTGCTGCCGGTCGATCGCGTAGTTCACGGCCTGCCGCGCCTTCAGGTTGTTGAACGGCGGGAGCCGCCAGTTCATGAAGAAGTAGTACGTCGACGGCGTCGTGAAGAACTTGATCTGGTTGCCGAACTTGCTCTTGTAGTGCGCGAGCTGGTCGGTAGGCAGGGTGTTCTCGTCGTAGTCGTCCTGCCCGGATGCGACGAGCTGGGCGGACAACGCCTGGTCGTCGGTCATCGTGGCCTTGATCTCGTCCGGGTTCCCGTCCGGGACCCCCGGGATCTCGCCCTTCTTCCAGTTCGGGTTCCGCTTCACGACAAACGACTTGCTCGGGTTGTAACTCGCGATGTAGTACGGCCCGTTCCCGGGCGGAGGCGGATTCTCGGTGTCCTTGTGCGGCGTCGACGAGGGCACGAGGGACGTGAACGGGATCGAGAGGACGTACTCGAAGTCGGACTCCGGCTTCTGCAGCTTGATCTCGATCGTCCCGGCGCTGTCGTTCGTGATGATCCCCGAGATGTCCTTGCACTTCGTCGGGTTCTTCTCGCAGGCGTCGATGCCTACGATGTTCGAGAAGAAGCCGATGCCCGGCGAGTTGAGGTTGAAGTCGCGGATGATCGTGTTCTTGAAGTCACTCGCCTTGACCGGCTCGCCGTTCGAGTACTTCAAGCCCTTACGGAGCGTGAACTTGTAGTCCTTGCCCCCGTTCGTCACGGTGCCCGTCGTCGTGGCAAGCCCCGGAATGATCTTCGCGCAGTTGCTCGTCTGGCAGCTCACGTGGGCCTTGACGACGAGGCCGAGGTAGACGTCCTGGAACAGCTGCCACGACTCGAGCCGGTACGACAGGCCCGGATCGAAGTAGTCGGTCGTCCCCCAGACGGCCTTCAGCAACGGGAACGTCCTCTGCCCGGTGGGCGTGGTGCCGGAGGTAGTGCCTTTGTTGCCGCCTCCACCACCACCGCCGCCGCAGGCGCTCACCACCAGGACGAGCCCCGCCGCGACTACCGCCGCGATCGCGACGGGTCTCACGCGCTTCGTTCTCACTCTCTCCCACCTCCTGGGTAGCGAGCACACGTTGTGCTGGGCCGCCTGGCCCCGCTCATGGACCGAACGGCCCACGGCGAAGTCTTATCAATACGGACTATTTCTTGCTGACGCAGATGCTCGCGTAGTCGAACTCGTACAGGACGTTATTGACGTAACAGCCGAGATCGACACGCGTGCTAAAGAAGTCCGTACCTTTTTGGTTGAGGAACGGGGCCCAGGGAGCCTGGCGCATCACCTCGCGGTCGAGCGCCGCCCACCGGGCGTTGACGGCGGGCGTCAGCCTCGTCCGGCGCGTGAGCTCCGCGATCTCGCGGTTCGCCCAGCCCGCATCGAAGTTCGCGTAGTTCGAGTTGTGCGTGGACGAGATCTCCCGGCCGTCGAGGAGGGCGAACCAGTCGAGCGGATGCGGGTAGTCCTGGACCCAGTCCGCGAAGCCGATCTGCGCCCTGGTCTTCTCGTCGCCGAGCGTCGACCAGTAGCTGCCGGCCGTCACCACCTTCTCCTCGGCGCGGAAGCCGATGCGCCTGAGCACCGAGACGAGGTAGTTCGTGTACGGCAGGTCCGAGGGAACGTCGTGGTTCCAGACCAGGACCCGCTTTCCCTCGAATCCCGACTTCCGCACGAGCCGGATCGCCTTGCGCACGTTGTGCCGGTAGAGGGTGTGCGGCCGGAAGGACGGGTAGCCGGGCGGGAGGATGTTCTCGGTCGTGTCGGCGAGGCCGCCGGCGAGCCGCTTCAGCCAGCGCCGCGAGATCGCGTAGTTCACCGCCCGCCGGACGTCGAGGCTCGTGAACGGCGGCACCCTCGTGTTCATGAAGAAGTACATGAGGTTGGGCGGCGTGAAGAACCTGAGCCGCCCCTTGCGGGTCTTCTCGATCTGCGGCAGCCGCTTGCTCGGCACCTGGTAGTAGCCCATCCAGTCGTCCTGCCCGGTCAGGACCCGCCTGAGCGCGACCGACGCGCTCGGGACGATGTCCCACGTCACGCGGTCGGGGTTGCCCGGGGGAACGCGGTCGTGGAACCGCCACGCTTGGAAGTGCGGATTGCGCGCCTCGACGATCCGCGATCTCGGCTGGTAGCTCGTGATCATGTACGGCCCGGTCGCGGGCAGCGGATGGAGCGACTTGTCCGTCGGCGGCGAGCTCGCGGGCACGGGCGCCGCGAACTCCGACGCGAGGACGTTCGAGAAGTCCCCCTGCGGCTTCTCGAGGTGGATCACGATCGTCCGGGCCGCGTTGTCGGCGACGATCCCGCTGATCCCGCCCTTCTGCCGCTTCGCGAACCGCTCGGCGCCGACGACGTTCCGGAAGAAGGCGGCCCCGGCCGAGTCGAGCAGGAAGTCGCGCTCGACGGTCTTCTCGAAGTCGCTCGCCTCGACGGGCTCGCCGTTCGAGTACGTCAGCCCCTTGCGCAGCGTGAGGCTGTAGGTGCGCCGGTCCTTCGAGATGTGAGGGAGCGAGGTCGCGAGATAGGGGACGAGCTGCGCGCCGGCCGGCCCGCTCACGTGGCGGTAGCCGAGCAACGGGAGGTAGACGTTCCACATCACGCCCCAGCCCTCGGTGGTGTCGGAGAGGCCGGGATCCAGATAGTCCGTCGAGCCGTCCATCGCGATCCGGAACTCCGGGAACTCGTGCGCCGGTGCGGTCGCAGCCTCGGCCCTGCGCGTGGAGTCGGGGCTCTTCGTCTGGGGCGTCGCCTTCGTGCGCGGCGCCGTCGTCGAGGCGGAACGCCGAGCGCCGCCGCAGCCTGCGACGGCGAGGAGAACGAGAGCGAGGCACGGGAGCGCCGCGGCGGCCGCAGCGACCCTCCTCGGAAAAGCGGTCGGCTCCACCCGAGCGGCGAAATCTAGCGCCAGTCGGACACCCGGCCGCGCCCTGCTAGGCGCACGACCATGCGGCGGCGCTCACCCAGCTCGGCGGGCTCCTCCTCTTCGACGACTCCGTCGACTTCGTCCCGCGCCGTGGCGTGGAGGATCCGTCCGTCGCCGGTCCAGAAGGCAATGTGGTCCGCCGCCGCGGGGGGGCCGTAGGTGACGAGGTCCCCCGGGCGGAGGTCGGCCTCCGAGACCGTTTCGCCCGCCTCCTCCTGCTGGTCGGCGTCGCGCGGGACGAGGACGCCGCAGGCCCGGAACGACATGTGCACGAGGCCCGAGCAGTCGATGCCCCGGGCGGTCATCCCTCCCCATTGGTATCGCGTGCCGAGCAGGGTGCGGGCATGCTCGACCGGGTCGGCCGCTACCGGCCGCAACCAGGCCGCGTCGCGCCGGCCGCCCAGATGGTCGCGCCGCGCCCAGCCCGGATACGCGTAGGCCGTCTCCACCCGAGCCCACTTCCCGCGCTCCTCGAGCACCCGGAGCGGCTCGCCAGGAAGCGCCTGCGTAACCTGCTCGGAGTCGTCGGAAGGCTCGGCGCGAAGCGGGGCGAGCTGGCGAGCGAACGTATGTTCGCCTAGGCTCTCGGCCGTGCAGCTCAGGCTAGACGCGGCCGACCGCCTGGTGGAGCTCGTGGAGGAGCAACGCGGGCCGGTGCTCGCCGAGGACGCCGCCCGCCGCCTCTTCGCGCTTCGCCAGGCCCCGGTCGCCCTTGCCCGCTCGCTCCTGGCGGACGTCGTGGACACCGACGCGCGGCTCGCCTGGAACGGGGACGCGGTCTCCCTTGCCGAGCCTCCGGGCGCCGCCCTGCCGCTCGAGGACGCGACCTACGTCGTGGTCGACCTCGAGACGACCGGGTTGCGGCCAGGCCGTTCGGGGATCTGCGAGATCGGCGCCGTGCGGCTGCGCGGCTTCGAGGTAGAGGCCGAGTTCCAGACCCTCGTCGACCCCGGACTCCCGATCGCCGCCGCTGCGAGCGCCGTCACCGGCCTGCGAGACGAGCAGTTGTGCGGTGCGCCCGGCCCCGCCGAAGCCGTGCGGAGCTTCCTCGCCTTCGCCGGCGACGCCGTCCTCGTCGCCCACAACGCACGCTTCGACCTCGCCTTCCTCGACCGCGAGACCGAGTTGCTGACGGGCTCCCGGATCGGCGCTCCCGTGGTCGACACCGTGCGGCTGGCGCGCCGGCTTCTCGCCGGCTGCGTCTCGGGCTTCGGCCTGGCCCAGCTGGCGTGGTTCCTCGGCACCGCGGAGAGACCGTGTCACCGCGCGTTGCCCGACGCGCGCGCCACTGCCGAGCTGCTTCTCGCCCTCGTCGGCCTGGCGCAGGAGCGCGGAGCGCGCACGGTGGCCGACCTCGCGGCGCTCGCAGCGACGCGGACGCGGCGCCTGCTCGACAAGCGCCACCTCGCGTTCGGCGCGCCGACCCGGCCCGGGGTCTACCTCTTCCTCGGCCGCGACGGCCAGGTCCTCTACGTCGGCCGTGCCCGCGACCTTCGGGCGCGCCTGCGCTCGTACTTCCGCAGCGACCGGCAGCGGCCGGCAGTCGAGGCGGCGCTGGCGGCGGCGGAGCGGATCGAGTGGCGCGTCACCGGCTCCGAGCTCGAGGCGGCGCTCGAGGAGCTGCGCCTGATCCGGAACCTGCGCCCGCCCGGCAATACGCGCGTCTCCCGACCGGAGCGGCAGGTGTGGCTGCGCCGGCGGGGGGATTCCGTCGTCGCGTCGACCCGGCCCTCGCCGGTCGGGCCCCTGCGCTCGCGCCGCATCGCTCAGCTGGCCGCTCGCGCCCTCATGCCCGACGAGCTCACCCGCCCGGAGTCGGCTCTCCCTCGCCTCCGGCGCCGCCTGCGCGAGCTGTCCGACGCGCGGAGATTCGAGGATGCCGGCCGGCTCCGCGACCGCATGGCCGCGCTCGAGCGGGTCTGCCGGGAGCTGAGGCGCCTCGAGCGCGCGCAGCGGCTCGAGTGCTGCATCCTCGCGCCCGACCGCGAGCCGGGCCACGTCCGCGCCGTCTTCGTCGCGGGCGGCCGGGTGGCGGCAGAGCGGACGCTGCCACCCGGAGGCGGCGCGGCGCTCGAGGTCGAGGCCGGGCTCGCGGCCGCCCGCCGTCCAGGGGAGCTCGACCTGGACGAGCTCCTCCTCGTCGACTCGTTCCTCCGCAGGCTGCCCCCCGAGCTGCGGGTGGCGCCGCTCGAGCGCGCGGCGATCCTCCGCGCGGCCGCTCGCGTCGTCGGCTGAGGCCAAGAGCTCCTGACGCAACGAAGCACGGGCCGCCTGGACACGCTGTGCGCCGCGCTGCGGCGTCCTCGGTCGCACGAATGGCGCTCCTATTCGCGCTCCCTGCGTCCTTGCATCGCACTCGCCCATCGCGCCCAGCCGGCGCGTGGTCATTCCGTTAGAAGCTCTACGCGGCCGCGACCGAGATCAGGTCGCGCAGCGCGCCGAGCCGGGAGAGGGCCTGTCCTTCGAGCTGGCGGACGCGCTCACGGGTCAGGTCGAGCTCGTTGCCGATCGCCTCCAGCGTCCACGGCTCGCCCTCGAAGCCGAAGCGCAGCTCGAGGATCCGGCGCTCGCGCTCGGGAAGCGCCTCGAGAGCGCGCCGCACGCCCTGGCGGCGGAGGGACTCCTCGGCCTCGTCGAAGGGGTCGACGGCCTCGCGGTCGGCGAAGAGGTCGCCGAGCTCGCCCTCGTCGTCGGCTCCCACCGTCTGGTTGAGCGAGACGGACGCGTTCGCCGCGCCGAGCGCCTCGTCGACGTGCTGCATCGGCAGGCCGGTCGCCTCGGCGAGCTCCTCCTTCGTCGCCTCGCGCCCGAGCTCGACCTCCAGCCGCCGCGCCGCGCGCGACAGCTTCTGCTGGCGCTCGACGACGTGGACGGGCACGCGGATCGTGCGCGCGTGGTTGGCGACCGCGCGCTGCACCGACTGCCGGATCCACCAGGTCGCGTAGGTCGAGAACTTGTAGCCGCGGCGCCAGTCGAACTTCTCGACGGCGCGGTTCAGCCCGAGCGTGCCCTCCTGGATCAGGTCGAGGAAGGGGACGCCGAGCCCGCGGTAGCCCTTCGCGATCGAGACGACGAGGCGGAGGTTGGACTCGATCATGTGCCGCTTCGCCGTCACGTCGCCGCGCTCGATCCGCTTCGCGAGCATGACCTCCTCCGCGGCGGTCAGCAGCTTGTGGCGGCCGACGTCGGCCAGGAAGAGCTGCAGGCTGTCGGCTGAGCCGGTGATCGCGACGGTCGGCATCTCGGCCTCGGCAGCCGGCTCGGGCTGCTTCTCGCCGTCCTCCTTCGGCGCCTCGCCGCGAGGAGCCGCGGGCACGGCCGCGACGGGCTGGCCGATCTCGAGCCCGGTGCGCTCGAGCTCGCGCGTGAGCTCCTCGACCTCGTCGTCCGAGAGCTCGAGCTCGGCCGCGAACGCCTCCAGCTGCGCGGGATCGACGAACCCGCGCTCCTCGGCTCCCTCGACGATGGCGCGGATCTGGTCTGACTCGAGCAACTCGTTGAGCTGGTTCTGCGTCAGCGCTCCCTCAGTCCTTTCGTCCTGCTTCGTCGCTTCCTCGGCAAGGCCTTCGTACCTTAGGAGGGAAGTCCCCCGGTTACCACCCTCGGCCGGCCGGACGCCTCTCCGCCACGCTCGCGCTCCCTCGAACGAGCCGCCGGGCAAGTGTATTCCGCGACCCGAACGAGCCCGTCGAGCATAGGACGCGGACCGGTCGACGAAGTTTGCGGCCGACCGTTCACGAAGCCTTTCGACGCCGACCGGCCGGCTTTGCAGGCCCTTTCGCACGGCGCTCGGCGAGCAGCTCGACGGCGCGGTCGAGCGTCACCGTCTCGGGGTCGTCGCCCTTCCGCAGGCTCGCGTTCGTCTCGCCGTCGGTGACGTACGGCCCGAAGCGGCCTTCCTTGAGCACGATCTCGTTGCCGCCGACGGGATCGGTGCCCAGCTCGCGGAGCGGCTTGGCGGCGGCCCGCTGTCCCCGCCGCTGCCGCGGCTGCGCGAGCAGGGCGAGCGCGCCGGGGAGGTCGATGGTGAACAGCTGCTCCTCGGACTCGAGGGAGCGGGACTCCTTGCCCTTCTGCACGTACGGCCCGTACCGGCCGTTCCGGGCGACCACCTCGTCCCCGTCCTCCGCGACGCCCACGACGCGCGGCAGCTGCAGCAGACGGAGAGCGTCCTCCAGCGTCACGGTCTCGAGCGACATCGTCTTGAAGAGCGAGGCCGTCCGGGGCTTCTCCTTCGCGTCCTCCGGCAGGACCTCGGTCACATAGGGCCCGTAGCGGCCGGTGCGCGCGACGACCGGGCGGCCCGTCTCGGGGTCGGTTCCGAGCTCGCGGTCGCCGCTGGGCTGGGAGAGCAGCTCCTCGGCCCGCTCAAGCGTCAGCTCGTCGGGGGCGAGCTCGTCGGGGACGCTCGCCCGTTCTCCGTCCCGCTCGAGGTACGGCCCGTAGCGCCCGACGCGGAGGACGATCCCGTCCCCGATCTCGAGCGAGTTGATCTCGCGCGCGTCGATCGCGCCGAGGTCGGAGACGAGCTCGCGCAGGCCCTCGCTGCCGTTGCCGAAGTAGAAGCGGCCGAGCCATTCGACCCGGTGCTCGTCCCCGGCCGCGATGCGGTCGAGATCGTCCTCCATCCGCGCCGTGAAGTCGTAGTCGACCAGCCGGCCGAAATGCTGCTCGAGCAGGCCCACGACGGAGAAGGCGAGAAAGGACGGGACGAGCGCGGTGCCGCGCTTGAAGACGTAGCCGCGGTCGAGGATCGTGCCGAGGATCGACGCGTAGGTGGACGGGCGGCCGATGCCGAGCTCCTCGAGTGTCCGCACGAGCGTCGCCTCGGTGTAGCGGGCCGGCGGGCTCGTCTCGTGGCCCTGGGGCTCGAGCTCGCGCAGCTCGACGGAGTCGCCCTCGGCCAGGTTCGGCAGGCGCCGCTCCTCGTCGTCCTCGCCCGCCGGGGTGTCCTCGTCCCGCCCCTCCTCGTAGGCGGCGAGGAAGCCGCGGAACGTGATCACCGTGCCGGAGGCGCCGAGCTCTGCCGTCTCCCCCGCGCTGCTCTCCCCGGCGATGCGGAGGGAAACGGTCTGGCCCTGCGCGTCCTTCATCTGCGAGGCGACGGTGCGCATCCAGATCAGCTCGTAGAGCGCATGCTCGTCCCGCGAGAGCTCGGAGCGCACGTCCTGCGGCGTCCGGAAGCGGTCGCCCGAGGGGCGAATCGCCTCGTGTGCCTCCTGGGCGTTCTTCACCTTCCGCTCGTAGCGGCGCGGTTGCGGCGGGACGTAGTCGGCGCCGAAGAGGGACGTCGCCTGCTCGCGCGCGGCGACGAGCGCCGACTCCGCCAGCGTCGTCGAGTCGGTGCGCATGTAGGTGATGTAGCCGTTCTCGTAGAGCCGCTGGGCGAGCCGCATCGTCGTCTGCGCCGAGAAGCGGAGCTTGCGGCTCGCCTCCTGCTGCAGCGTCGAGGTCATGAACGGCGGGCTCGGACGGCGCACGTACGGCTTGCGCTCGACCCGGCTGACGTGGAAGGCGGCGCCCTCGAGCCGCTCGGCGAGGCCGCGCGCGGCCGCCTCGTCGAGCTGCCGGGCCTCGCCCCGCAGCCGGCCGTCGGGCCCGAAGTCGCGCCCGGTCGCGACGCGCTGCCCGTCGACCGAGACGAGCCGGGCCTCGAAGGAGTCCGGATCGAACGTGGCAAGAATGTCCCACCACTCTGCGGCCCGGAACGCCATCCGCTCGCGCTCGCGCTCGACCACGAGACGCGTCGCCACCGACTGGACGCGGCCGGCCGAGAGCCCGCGCATGACCTTCTTCCAGAGGACCGGCGACACCTCGTAGCCGTAGAGCCGGTCGAGGATCCGCCGCGACTCCTGAGCGTCGACGAGCCGCGCGTCGACGTCCCGGGTCTCGTCGAGGGCGCGCTCGATGGCGTCGCGGGTGATCTCGTGGAAGACCATCCGGCGTGCGGGCACCTTCGGCTTCAGCACCTCCAGCAGGTGCCAGGCGATCGCCTCGCCCTCGCGATCCTCGTCCGTCGCGAGCAGGAGCTCGTCGGCGTCCGCGAGCCGCTTGCGCAGGTGGGCGACGGTCTTCTTCTTGTCCGGGTCGACGACGTAGAGCGGCTCGAAGCCGTGCTCGACGTCGACGCCGAGGCGCGCCCACGGCTCGCCCTTGTAGCGCTCCGGGATCTCGGCGGCGCTGTCGGGCAGGTCGCGGATGTGGCCCACGGAGGACTCGACGACGAAGTCCGGACCGAGGTATCCCGCGATCGTGCGCGCCTTCGCGGGCGACTCGACGATGACGAGACGCTTCGGCACGGCCGGTCACGATAGCCAGCGCTCGGGATACTTCTCGCATGGCCCAGCGCCCGCCGCTCCTCTACCACGTCATCGCCGTGCTCAGCTGTCCTGCCATCTACGGCCTGTTCCGTCTGCGTGCTCGGGGACGCGAGAACCTGCCGCGCGAAGGCGGCTACGTCCTCGCCTGCAACCACGTCTCGAACCTCGACCCGTGGCCGGTCGGGTTGCCGCTGTGGCCGCGGCGCTGGCTGCGCTTCATGGCGAAAGCGGAGCTGTACTGGTGGCCCGCGAGGTACGTGCTCGACGGTGCCGGCGCGTTCCCCGTGCAGCGCGGGCTCGGCGACCGCGAGGCGATCGAGACCGCCGTGCGGCTTGCACGGGAGGGGCATGTCGTCGTCATGTTCCCGGAGGGGACCCGTCGGCAGAAGGGTGTCGTCAAGAAGCACGTCGCGAGGCCGCGCTCCGGTGCCGCGCGGATCGCGCTCGAGGCCGGGGTGCCGCTCGTCCCCTGCGCGGTGGCCGGGACGGACAGGCTGCTCACGCTCGGACCGCTGCGGGTCGCCTACGGGGCGCCGCTCGAGATCGACGACGTGCGCGGACACGACGACCTGCGGGGCGCGTCCCAGGAGGCGACCGGACGGCTCATGGCGCGCATCGCCGAGTTGGAGGAGGCCCTGTGAGCACGCTGCTCGCGGTCGACGGCGACTCGTTCGCGCATCGCGCCTACCACGCGCTGCCGAAGTCGATCCGCCTCAACGCGGTCGTCGGCTTCACGAACATGCTCGTGCGGCTCTGGCAGGCGGAGCGGCCCGCCGCGGTGCTCGTCGCGTGGGACACGCTGTCGGTGCCGACGTACCGCCACGAGGCGTTCGAGCCGTACCAGTCGGGACGGGTCTTCGACGACGCCCTGCTCCAGCAGCTCGAGATCTTGCCCGAGGCCGTGGCAGCCTTCGGTTTCCTCGTGGCCAGGGCGCCCGGCTACGAGGCCGACGACTTCCTCGCCGCCGCGGCGCACGAGTGGCCGGGCGAGGTTCTCGTCGCGACCTCCGACCGCGATGCCTTCCAGCTCGCGAGCGGGCGCGTGACGATCCTCCAGCCGACCCGTGGCGTGAGCGAGCTCGCGCGCATCGGCCCCGCCGAGGTGCGCGAGCGCTACGGCGTCGACCCCCAGCAGGTGCCGGATCTGATCGCGCTGCGCGGCGATCCCTCCGACAAGCTGCCGGGGGCGCGAGGCGTCGGGCCGAAGAAGGCCGCCGAGCTGCTCGCCCGGTACGGCTCCCTGGAGGCCGCGCTCGCCGACGGCCGGTTCGCGGCGGAGGCGGAGGACTTGAGGCTCTTCCGGCGAATCGCCACGATGGACGCCTCCGCCCCCCTTCCTCCCCTCGCAGAAACATCCCCGGCGTGGGCGGAGGCGTCTTCCTTCCTCGAACGGCTCGGCCTGGGCGCGGTCGCCGAGCGGGTCGGAGCGCTATCGAACTCCTGACGCATCCCTCGCTCGCTCGCCTGCACCCGACCGGAGGCCATCCCGAGCGGCCGGAGCGCCTCGGGGTGCTCCTCGCGCACCAACACCTCTGGAGCGAGGGACGCGCGGCGACGGTCGAGGAGCTGGAGCTGTGTCACACGCGAGAGCACATCGACCTGGTGCGCGCGGTCGAGGACACGGTGTGGCTCGACGGCGACACCGTCTGCAGCGCCACGAGCTTCGAGGCGGCCGCGCTCGCCGCCGGGACGGCGATCGAGGCGGCGCTGCGCAGTGGGTTGGCGCTCGTGCGCCCTCCCGGGCATCACGCCCTCGCCGGCCGCGCGATGGGCTTCTGCATCTTCAACAACGTCGCGGTGGCCGCGCGGGCGGCTCAAGAGCGGCTCGGCATCGAGCGGGTGGCGATCGTCGACTTCGACGTCCATCACGGCAACGGCACCGAGGCGATCTTCCGGGACGACGACAGCGTCCTCTACGCCTCGCTCCATCAGTGGCCGTTCTATCCGGGGAGCGGCGGCCCGGACGACCAGGCGGAGACGACCGTGAACGTGCCGCTGCAGGCCGGGTCGGGCGACGAGGAGTATCTCGAGGCGTTCGCGCGTGTCGTCGAGCCGGCGGTCGAGCGCTTCGAGCCCCAGCTCTTGCTCGTCTCGGCCGGCTTCGACGCCCATGTCGACGACCCGCTCGCCGGCATGCGCGTCAGCGCGGACGGCTTCCGCGAGCTCGGCCGGCGCTGCTCCGCTCTCTGCGGCCGCGTCGCCGCGGTGCTCGAGGGGGGTTACCGGCTCGAGACCCTGCCCGCGCTCGTCGCCGCCACGCTCGACGGCTTCACGAGCTAGCTGTCGTGACCACGGAGGTGTGAGACGCGGCTGATGGGTGGCCGTGCTCCGAGCGAGCTGTGCGGTCGTCGGTTGTTGTACCAGCGGATGTAGCTGGGGAGGGCGCGGGCTCGTCGGCTGCTGGAGGG